>OGSU01000120.1_pt1 | contig 64438 bp, 65 predicted proteins | sample 1573911 | NCBI WGS metagenome assembly OGSU01 (sample SAMN03295839, study PRJEB24534) | human gut metagenome | isolation source: fecal sample 7 from infant 5 | host: Homo sapiens | place: USA: Pittsburgh, PA | collected 2014-07 | reverse complement strand
GCTGTAGACTTTCCAGCTGCTTGCGGTGTAGTCTTTTTCTTGGTGTTCTTTTTGTTCCTGAATTAATTTTTCTAACGCTTCTTTCGTTACTTCAGGAGTTGTTTTAACTGTGATTGAACGCGAGCTGCCATTTAACCCCGCACTATTTAAAGTGATAATATTTTGGTCAACAGAAATTTCTGGGTCCGCTGCGACTACTTCAAGAATGCCCTTATCAAATTCAATAGAAACGGATGCATTATTTTGTAAAGGATTCGCAAGAGTTAAGCGATAAACACCGTTATCAATTTTTTCTGAAATAACCGACATTGGATCATACGCATACAGTCCTGCAATTTCTTGGTCATTATTCCATGTATTCATCATGACATAATTACCTGCTTCAATGGCTTGTAAGTTTGCTGTATTTTCTAGAACAGTATAGCCTTTGTTTTTAGAAAGAGCTGCGATTTCTTCATTCGTTTTCCCAACCACTGTTAAATATTCGTAAGTACCATTTTCAACAGTCTTGCCATAATTTTTACTAATTTTAGCAAATGTATTTGTATAGGTTTTATCATTAACAAAGTATTCGTTAATATCTCCGTAGCGACCAGAGCGTTCTTCTATTTGAACATCAAGCGTATTCATTGAATTAGGAAAAACATAGCCAATGTTATTCAATGGATTCGCTGCGCTTAAACTAATCCAAGAATTATCTTTGTCTGAACCTTGGTTAAGCTTCACTTCCTGTGGATGAATCATCCGATTATCGAGGATTGTTTCAATCGAAGCATCTGTCGTACCAGTAATGCCACTTCCTAAATTAATGATTTGACCATCTAATAAGAACCAAGATTTTTTAGCAACTAAGTTCATTCCTTCATTACTTTTATCTAAAAACATTCCTATAGAGGCAACCTGTCCATTATTTGAGCCACCTACCCATGACTGGGGACTGCGTTTCCCTGTATAAGCACCATTTACCAATTCTCTTGTGTCAACTGTCGTTCCTGGTAATCGATATGGATCGATCGTTGCCCAGTATCCTTCATCAAACTGAGCAAAGTCTTGATTGTATAAATAAAGCATGCCGTCTGCTGTATGCCAGCCTTTTTTATTTTCCGTATTCCCAAATTCATAGTTTCCGACACGTTGTGAATACATACTAATACCCACCGCATATTCGTTATTTTTCTGTAGGACTCGATCCATCGAACCATATACATTTAAAGATTGCATTGGTGTCGCTTGGGCAGGTGACGCACTATTCACTACATTTTTCAAGTCAATTAACGCTTCAAAATCTCTTGGTTTTTTAAAGAAATGATAGTATGACCCACTTTGTTGAAGCCATGTTTGGATAGATGTATAAATGTCATTTCTTAAATTTTCTGGTGCAAATTTTGCAATTAAGGTTAAATTAGCTATTGTTTCTTTACCCGATTCAAACTCTGTAGTAAAAGGATTCGTTTCTGGCGCTCTGGAAATACTTCTACCAGAAACCATCGATGGCATTTTTCCATTTACCATCAATTGTAAGTAACCTTTATCAACAACATTAAATAAATTACTAATGTTAGGGTCATTCATCTCCCAGTCGGAACCTTGTAAAATAGTCTGAATTCGTCCAAACCCTTTTAGCAACTCATTCCCGTAACTGCCGTTGTACGGAAAATAACCATGTTGAATCAAGGAACCATCAGGATATAAGCCATCACCAGAGGAAACACTTTTTAAAACGGACGGAACAGCTTCTTGTACTTGTACTAGGCGTTGATTATCTTCTAACAAAAGTCCAGTACCTAAAACGGTGATTGAAATATCTGTTAAGTTAGCCCCTGTTGCACGATAAATTGGCCATTGTATGTTTGGATCTTTTGCATACAGCATCAGCGGAGCAGTAAATTTATTTAATTTTTCTGCATCTGTATTCAATAGGTCATCATGTAATAAAATCAATGTATCTGTTAGCGGCTGCGCGGAACCAATTTGCCAATCCCACCAGTTACCTGTGTAATACGTTCCATTGTATTTTTTTGTATCAATCATAAATTCAATGCCTTTAACAATCGCATCATAAACTTCCGGTTTTTCAAAAAGCTCACTTGATGGTTCATAGTAGCCTAACGCTAATTTTTTAATATTGGTAAATTGAGTCGTGTAATCAGCAGACACTGTATCCGATGGTTTTCGTTCCCACAGATACCCACGATCTGCTGCTTGATTAAGCGTTTGCCATAATGCTAAACTCTCCGTAGCAATCTGGGCACGATACTGTTGCACATCTGCATCGTTATCATACTGCGTTGTACCTAACAATCGCATTTTCCATTTTGCTCGCATTTCCGCATATTGTTTATTTTCTGCTACAACAGTCACAGGAATTGTATCACTAATTTCTGTTCCTTTAATTTTGACTGTTACCTTCGCTTCACCACTCTTAACTGCTGTTAAATTACCCGTTTGGTCAACCGTCACAATAGTAGGATCACTACTTGACCACTCAATCTGATCTTCTGTAATATCTACTCCAGCTGGTGACACTTCAAAGGCTAGCTGTTGCTTTCTTTTTTCACTAATAGTCAGGTTCTCTGTTAAAAGTTTAATCGCTTCTGGCAGTCGTTTTTTTTCATATGCTTCAAACGAAATAATACTTGAACTGTAAAATTGCTTATTTGTGTGTTGCCACATTTTCATCTGCTGATATTTTACAAAACGTGCTTGTACATTATTGCCATCAATATATTTTTTAGTAGGTTGGCCACCTTGCCCATTCTCTTCTTTAAAGATAGATTGATAGCTTTCACCATCTGTTGAAACTAAGATTTCATACACAGGACTTTCTGCATGCAACTGTAAAACGAGTTCGCCAATGTTTTTTACTTCACCCAAATCAACAATTAACCATTGTTCATCTTGCTTATCAGCGGACCAGCGTGTTGTTTCATCGCCATCGACAGCTTTTTCGCCAACAAATTGAGGGTATTTCCAATTCTCTCCAATTTTTCCTCCTTCTACACCAGAATATGTCACTTCTTTTTGTAAAAATAAATCAGTTATTTCTTCTGCAGATGCACTCATCGCAGTTAACGAGAAGCCTGTAAGCATGAAAGCAACAACGACTATTATTTTTTTAATCATATTTTTCCCCATATCTTTCTATTTTTAAGCAACCAATCCGACTTTTCCAAACACTTTTTTCTGATAATTTAATCAACTTCCTCCTCTACTAAGTATTCTATATAAAAATTAGGCATGAAAAGACAACCTAAAGTAATTACTTCAGACAGCCTTTTCATGCCTAGTTTTCCCTAGTCACATGAAATATTATACATGTTTACGCTTTCAATTTAAGGTAATTTTTGGTTACTGTCAATAGGGTTTTCTTCATTGAAGAGCTTATTCAACTTTTCACGTTAAAAATATTGATTTTTATGATAATCCCTTAATTTTTTCTCATTTTAAAATAATAATTATGGGTGCTGAACCTGTTTCTGAGGCACAACAATTGGACAATTTTTTTGAAAAACGAGAGGAATGACCATTGTTTTTTGCCATTCCTCTCATTTTTATTTATTGTTTGAACGGTAACATTTCTCTCAATCCAGTTTGATTGAATTTTTTTATTTTCTATCAGACAAACAGACTAAAGATATTTTACTTCATATATTTTTCAAGCAATGACTTGATTCATAGAAATTACTGAGCAACCAGCCTACTTCCTATTTATGATACGGTTCCCCTTTCATAATCCGAAAACCGCGATAAATTTGTTCAACTAATACCAAACGCATTAACTGATGTGGATAAGTCAAGCGGCCAAAAGAAATTTGTTGGTTACTTCGCTGAAGGACTGAATCACTGAGACCTAAGGAGCCACCAATGACAAAGGTTAGATTACTTTTGCCACTAATCCCTAATTGTTCAATTTCTTTTGAAAATTCTTCACTAGATAACTGTTTGCCATTAATGGCTAAAACAAAGACATATTCGTTGTCATTAATTTTTCCCAAAATACGTTGCCCTTCTTTTTCTTTGACTTGAAGCATTTCAGCGTCACTAAGTTTTTCTGGGGCTTTTTCATCTGGTACTTCAATGATTTCCATCTTGGCATAGCTATTTAAACGTTTCAGATATTCATTAATGCCTTGAATCAGGTATTTTTCTTTCAGTTTTCCGACTGTTACTAGTTTAATTTTCACCTATTCCACTACTTTCTCGTTTTCTCTTCTTTCTTATTTTAGCACGAAGTTTGGCTACTTTCCACAACGTTTCCACATACTTATACACATATACACAGAGTTATCCACAGAACAAACTAAAAAATTACTTTATTTAACAGCTTTTTCAATACAAACACATATTCGCCACTGATTTGTCCACATTATCCACATTCTGTGGATAACTTTTCTGAAAACTGTACACAGAGTTATTCCCGATTTGTTCACATTTTTCTGTGTATAACTTTTTCATTCGTATTTTTTCTGTAATTTTTCCCTAAGTTGTTCATAAAAAATTCAAAGCTATTCGATAGACTAAAGGAGTAGGAAACAGATATACTTAATATAGAAAATTCAGATGCACTTATTGGGAGGTTATTTTATGCAACGAAAAGATGTTACACCTAATTCAGATAAAAAAAGTTTATTGCAAAAATTTGGGATTGGTTTAGCTGGCGGCTTACTTGGTGGCGCTCTTATTCTAGGAGGCGCTTATTCTGGGATTATTCCCACACCCAACGGCGGAAATAATGCGGCGACGACGACATCCACTAATCACGGCGACACAAAAGTCAGCAATGTAAGTTACAATGTGTCTAGCGATGTCACAAAAGCCGTGAAAAAAGTTCAAAATTCTGTGGTTTCTGTCATTAATATGCAAAGTGCTAGCAACAATTCTTCGGCAGATGATCCTTTTGGGGGATTGTTCGGTGGGAATGAAGGTACTCAAGACTCTTCCGGCAACAATGGTAACGATTTAGAAGCAGCCAGTGAAGGTAGTGGGGTTATTTATAAGAAAGATGGTAAAACGGCTTATGTCGTGACAAATAACCACGTCGTAGATAAAGCGCAAGGATTGGAAGTTGTTTTATCTGATGGTACCAAAGTGAAAGGCGAATTAGTCGGAACCGATGCTTATACGGATTTAGCCGTGATTAAAATTTCTTCCGACAAAGTTGATCAAGTCGCTGAGTTTGGGAATTCTAGTAAAATCACAGTCGGTGAGCCTGCTATTGCAATTGGTTCCCCGCTAGGTTCTGATTATGCTAACTCTGTCACACAAGGAATCATCTCTTCTGTGAATAGAAATATTACCAATAAAAACGAGTCTGGTGAAACCATCAATATTAATGCCATTCAAACCGATGCTGCCATCAATCCAGGAAACTCCGGTGGTCCACTAATCAATATTGAAGGACAAGTCATTGGCATTAACTCAGTAAAAATTGTGCAATCAACTAGTCAAGTGAGCGTTGAAGGGATGGGCTTTGCCATTCCAAGTAATGACGTAGTCAACATTATCAACCAATTAGAAAAAGATGGTAAAGTGACGCGGCCAGCTCTCGGGATTACGATGTCTGATTTAACAGGTATCTCTTCACAACAACAAGAACAAATTTTAAAAATTCCAGCTTCTGTAAAAACTGGCGTAGTGGTTCGTGGTGTTGAAGCAGCGACCCCTGCTGAAAAGGCTGGATTGGAAAAATACGATGTTATCACGAAAGTTGACGGCCAAGACGTAAGCTCTACTACAGATTTACAAAGCGCGCTTTACAAGAAAAAAGTTGGCGACAAAATGGAAGTGACTTATTATCGTGGTTCTAAAGAAATGAAAGCAACTATCGATTTAACCATTGATAAATCAGCTTTAACACAACAAAATAATCGCAGCAATCAATAAAAGAAAGAAACGACCTGTTGTCTGAACAACAGGTCGTTTCTTTCTTTTATTCTCCTACCGCAAATGCAGAACCAACTTCTGCATCAAAAGGCAATTCTAAGATTCCTTTTTTAGCAGGTGCATTTGGTAAACGTAATTCTTTTGCTGAACAAATCATTCCAAAACTTTCTTCACCACGTAAAACCCCTGGCCAAATCATTAAACCATCAGGCATCATTGCGCCTGGTTTGGCCACAACTACTTTTTGTCCTGCTTTGATGTTCGGTGCACCACAAACAATTTGTAAGATTTCGCCGTTGTCTACTTCTGTTTGTGTGATAGATAAATGATCTGAATCTGGGTGTTTTTTACATGATTTGACAAAGCCAACCACAATTTTAGGGGTGTCGTCTTTTTCAAGCGTTTCTGAAAATCCCGCATCTTTAATCGCTGTATTGACTTTTTCAATTTGTTCGTCTGTTAAAGTCACTTGGCCGGTGCCATTAATGTCACCTAGAAGCGCTGAAGCATTGAAAATATTCCAAGCTACCACTGTTTCTGGCGCCTCAACTAAACTTACACGTGCCACATCGCCGACACGTTTTACTTGGTTTTCCGCACCTTGATCGTCCGCAACGATGACAAGTAAGACATCGCCAACGTGTTCTTTGTTATATGCAAAAATCATTTCTGTTCCTCCTAAATTTGAAAGCTATAGGCTGGATAGCTAAATTCTCTCCTGTCCTATAGTAACAAAAAAAGTGGAAAGTTGCACTTACAATTATTGAATTTTAGGCAATCCCTAATGCTGCCAAAAAAATAGATAATAGAATAACCCCAACTAAAAGTGTCGTTGTTTTCACTTTTTTCCCTAATAACCAGTAAATAACTAAGAAGAATAAAGCCGGGAAAAAACCTAACATGATTTGGTCGATATATTCTTGTAATGGCGTGGCGATTTTTCCAGAGCCAACTTTGGCAGTTAACTCAAACACGACATTAGAAGCCGTCATCCCACCAATAACCATTAACCCTAAAATAGAGGCAGCTGTGGTAACTTTTTCGATTACGCCGCTATCTTCAACATCACTAAAAAATTTAGCACCTAATTTAAACCCTTTATCCAAACAGATATACCGTAAAGCAAAATGCGGAATATTGATAATCAGTAAAAAGGCAATCGGACCAAAAATATTTCCTTGTTTAGACAATGAAATAGCTACACCTGTTGCGATAACTTTTAAGGTCCCCCAAAAGAAAGAATCCCCAATCCCAGACATTGGTCCCATTAAACTAGTTTTCACTGCATTAATACTAGCTGAGTTAAATTCATGATTTTTAGCATTTTCTTCTTCCATTGCTCCAGAAATTCCTAATAATAAGGTAGATATATGCGGGGTGACAGACATAAACTCTAAATGTCGTTCTAAGGCCGCTTTCTTCTCTTCATTATTTTTATACAACCTACGTATAATTGGAGCCATTGCATAAGCATAAGCTAAATTTTGCATCCGCTCATAATTCCATGATGCATCTAACGTTAAAGAGCGAAAAAATACAGACCAAAAATCTTTTTTAGTAATGACAGATTTTGTGTTTTTAGAATTCATTGTCATCGACAACAGCCTCCTTTGTTTGACCATCACTCATATTCATATATAGTAGGACAATCACGATGCCAAACAAAGCAATCCCCACTACTGAAATTTTTAAATAAGCAGCGAATAAAAAGCCTAATAATAGAAATGGAATCATCTTTTTTGTTACCATCATTCTTGCTAACATCGCAAAACCAATTGCTGGAATAATACCTGCCGCAATATCTAATCCATGCGTAATAAAGTCTGGGACATAAGACAATACCTTTTCAATAAACGGTACGCCTAAGTAAAAGCCTAATGCCACAATTAGAGCTAACAAAACTTTATTGCCAATTCCTGCAATTAGTTGAATTCGCTCTACCCCTTGAATATTACCTCGTTTTGCTTCCTTATCAGCTAAATGGCTAGCGCCTGTAAGTAAAAATGTCATCTGAAGATTATCGATTAAAAGTACTAATGTAGCGATTGGAACAGCTAAAACAACCGCACTAGAAATTGATTGCCCACTCATAATTACATAAGCTGTTGCAATAATCGTTCCTGAAACAAAATCTGGTGGATTACTTGCGCCAACAGGAAATGCACCCATAAATACCAACTCTAATGTTGCGCCAAGCTTAATTCCCGTATCTAAGTCTCCTAAAGCTAACCCTACTAGCGGAGCGACAACAATTGGACGGTTCCACATCGTTGAACCAAACCAGCTATGCATGTAGGCAAAAAAGGCAATTAAAAACATTAATAGAACCTTGATAAATGTCACTTCCATCTATTTGACCCTCCTATTTATTTAATTTAATAACTTGTTTATGGCAACCTTTTGATCGTCAGGGACTAATTGAACGGTTAATTCGATTCCTTCATTAGTTAGTTCTTTAATTTGTGCAATGTCGGTTTCTGATAAATGAACAGCTTTTGAAATTTGTTTGCGCGTTTCCCCATTTTTCATTCCACCTAAATTAACTTCCTTAATTGTTGGCACTTCTTTGACCAATTGATACATATCAGCAACTGATTCACATAAAATAAATAGTTTATATTTATCTGTCACCCCAGAATTTAACGCCTTAATTGAATCATCAATCGTTTTCATGACTAATTTAACACCTGAAGGTTTTGCCATTTTCATAGCACTCATTCTTAATGGATCCTCAACCAACGTATTACTAGCAATCAAAATACAATCTGCTTCTAAAAATTTTGTCCAAGTAAACCCGACCTGACCATGAATCAACCGATGGTCCACTCTTGTCATTTTAATCATCCTTATTCACCTCTCAGTTCTTTCACAATTTTCATAAACGAATCAACATAAGGAGCATAAATATCTCCCGTATCTTTTCTTGTATCTTTGAAGTTACTCCCTACAATTGCTGCATCGCAAATCGCCAATTGTTTTTTCACATTCTTGTCATTTAACCCCGCTGCGACAATTAACGGAAACTCAGGTAATTGTTTTCTAAACAACTTAATCTTTTCTATTGATGTCTCTTCACCCGTTGCATTTTCTGTCACTGCAATAGCATCACAACGTTGCTGTGCAATTTTCAAATCTTCTTCGACTGATTTTTCAGACAACATTGGTTGATATTTGAAGCGCACGCCACCAATTAATTTTGCTGTTGTTTTTGCACGATATAAATCAAAAAAAGCTTGTAAGGATGCTTCATCCCGCGGTTTCACATGACCAACCACAGAATCAATCTGTAAAAATTGTAAATGATATTTATTGGCTAAATGAAAACCTAATGGGTCAACATTTAACACATTTACACCAATAGGAATCGGTAAATCTAATGAAGTAACATATTGGAGCGCTTTTTCTAGCTGAACATAATCCCCATAATAGTTCTCCATCAAAATTGCATCTATCCCATGTTCACTGTAAATTTGAATCTCTTTTTTTGCTCGCTCTTGAATCTCTTGATCTGTTTTACCTTTTAAATGAATCACCCCAATAATTGGTTTTTCAACAGCAAACAGCTCTAAAAAATCAGCTTTTTTCTTCATTAATACCCCTCCTAGAAATCATCATTTTCTATCTCTTCGATATGAACGCGTTGAATTCCTTGTCGTGCATTTCGAATAATTACCTGAATCTTTTCATCTGTTAATTTTTCTGAACCTGCTAGCATAAGCTCTAGTGCCAAATTCAAATTAACGCCAGAGAAAACGATTACATTTTCAAGTACAGTTAGCCCCATCATAGCTGTAACCACACTTGCACCAAATAAATCACCCATGAGGATAAATTCATCTTCTGGCGCTTGTTCGGCTTTCTTTTTTAACTCTCCAAAAAAATCAACTACACTTTCACCTGGATACAGACTATATGTATGAACGGCAGCTGCAGAGTGTCCCGCAATCATTTCTAACGAGTGTTTAATCCCCTTAGAAAAATCACCATGTGAAGCAATGTAAAACCTTCTCATTTCATAAACCTCCTTTATTTATTATATGAACGAATGGCTACTTTGTAGGATTCGCTACGGATATATTGCTCATTAAAATATAAAATTTGATTATCATTATCCACAACTGTTTGATTAATTTTGACCAACGCTTCTTCTTCACTAATCGCTAATGCTTCTGCCAACTTTTCATCGGCCAAGGCAATTTCAATGATATTATCAAAATAGCTAGCAATTACTCCTCTATATTGCCGTAAAATATCTAATAATGAAGTATCTGTTAATTCTAAGTCCAACATAAACTGATCTTCTTTTCTAAAATAATCAATCTCGAAAATTGCAGGCATGTTATCTAACGAACGGAGGCGCTCAATAACAATAACTTCTGTCGCTTTTTCAACACCCAATGCTTCTGCAACATGCCCTGTTGCTTTTTTCAAACAAATTGATATGATCTTAGTTGTTGGTTTACGATTCATTTTTAAACCTGACTCAGTAAAACTCCCACCAGCTGTCATGCTCTCAACATAGGATGGCATTGAAACAAATGTCCCTTTTCCATGCCGTTTAATTAAAATATTTTCATCAACTAATTGTTTAATCGCATTACGAACGGTTACTCGGCTCACTCCGTAAATGGTCATCAATTGTTCTTCTGAAGGGATTTTTTCTCCTACTTGATATTCACCACTTCTAACTTTATTTAAAATAGCATCGTATAATTGTTGATAAAGCGGTGCTTTTTTATTTGATTCTAATTTATCCATTAATCATACACCTCATTTTAATACGTCTTAATACGTCTTAAAAATAGCAAATAAAAAAGAGAATGTCAAGAAAGAGTTTCCTTTCTTGACATTCTCTTTTTGCTTATTTTTCTTCAGAGTGAACAATTAAGACATCGCAAGAGGCTTGACGAATAATGTAGCTACTGACGCTTCCCATGACCACACGTTCGACTGCGTTTAATCCTGATTGTCCCACCATAATTAAATCAACATTGTATTTTTCAGGTAATTCATGACTCATGACTTCTTTGGGTGAACCAAACATGGTAACTGTTTCAACATTATGAAAATCAACGCTTTCAGCATACTTTTTACAATCGGCCATTAATTCTTCCGCAGCGGCTGTTTCTTGATCAATTAATTGATCATTTAACGTCGAATACCCCATCATTGTATACACTTGATTTTCTAAAATATTTGCAACAATGACTCGGCTTCCGTTTCGACGAGCAACCTCAATTGCACGTTCATAAGCTAAATTGGCTTGATCACTACCGTCTACGCCGACAAGAATATTTTTATACATTTGTTCTTCCATTTTCGTCACCTTCCCGATGGAGGCTGATCTAAAAGGCTTCTTTGACTAAGAAACTAGAGTCAAAAATGAATTTAGGACCCTTACGCAGAACGCCCTTTTGTCCAGCTGATTCTCTCTTAATTTAATGGTTCCTCTGGTTCATGAAAATTAGCCTAAGCTAGTTAAAAATGCACTGATTTCTTCTTTTGTTTTTCGGTCTTTGTTTACTAAGCGTCCTAACTCTTGACCGTTTTCAATTACGACAAAACTCGGAATACCAAAAATATTCCACTCGGCAGCCACGTCAATAAACTGATCACGGTCGACTTCGATAAATTGAAAAGCTGGAAATGCTTCTTCAATTTCAGGCATGACTGGTTTAATGAAACGACAGTCTCCGCACCAATCAGCAGTAAAGAAGAAAACATTTTTACCTTTTTCAACATAAGTGGCTAGTTCTTCTAATGAATTGGGATAAATCATTTAAACATCCTCTACTTTCCGTAAACAATTGTATTAACTGTTGATTTATCCAAGCCACGTAATGCTTGTAACAACATTTCCCGCGCTGCTTCATAATCCGCAATACTAAACATTGTTTGATGCGTATGGATGTAACGACCACAAACGCCGATGACTGTACTTGGTACACCGTTATTAGTTGTGTGCGCTGCCCCAGCATCCGTTCCGCCTTTAGAAACAAAATATTGATACGGAATATTGTGTGTCGCTGCTGTATCTAATAAATATTCACGTAAGCGAGGCAATGTGATCAAACCTGGGTCGAAAATCCGTAATAACGTTCCTTCACCTAAATGACCATACGTTCCTTTTTTCGTGTGAATATCATCTGCCGCTGAACAATCCACCGCAAAGAAGATATCTGGATTAAATTTATGAACAGATGGTTTAGAACCACGTAAACCGACTTCTTCTTGTACGTTTGCTCCAGCAATTAATGTGTGGCCTAATTCTTCATTTTGTAACGTTTCCAATGCATCTAATACCAACGTACAACCATAGCGGTTATCCCATGATTTACTGATAATATTTTTGCCATTGGCTGTTTTAATCGTTTCTGTTTGTGGAACAATGGAATCCCCTGGACGAACACCAAAGCTTTCAGCTTCTTCTTTTGAAGAGAATCCTGCATCAAATAACACATCAGAGACTTCTAATTGTTTTTGACCACTCGTACCACGCAACAAGTGTGGCGGAATAGATGAAGAAATACATGGATAGTTCCCTTTACTTGTTTTTAACGTAAAACGTTGTGCTGAAACAACATAGGGATTCCAGCCACCTAAAGGAACCACTTGGAATAAACCATTATCGTTAATTTGAGTTAACATGAAGCCAACTTCGTCCATGTGGGCTGCTACCATTACGCGTGGCGCTGTTTCCACTTTTGAACGTTTAATCCCAAAAATACCACCTAAACCATCATATTGAACATCGTCCACTAACGGGGTGATATGTTCTTTCATGTACGCGCGAATGTCGTCTTCAAATCCGCTGGTTCCTTGTAATTCAGTTAATTCCTTGATTCGTTGAAATGTTTTTTCTTCCATAGATGTATGTCCTATTGCTTTTGATTTGTTGGAAATTACGCCAACCAAGCGTCACTTTTCCTCTAAAAAGTCACTTTATCCTGTCGATAAAAATAGGTACTCCTTTCATATGATTTCACTCTTATTATAACGCAAATACTAGAAAATGCACATCGCTTTCTCTTTTTAAACGTGACAATGAGAATGCTCTAAAAGAATGATTGAAAAACTTTTTTTATTTCTCAGCGGCCCCTTCTCTATGGTAAAATAAGAGTGATACTGACAAAAGTAATAGTAAGCAGAAACCGACCAAGGGAGGTCATACAAATGAACGAAGAAAATGAGTTGACATACTTTAAAGGCGGCTTAGCGCTAGGCGTTGGTCTTGGTTTAGTAGGCGGCATTGCCTCAACCTTGTTCTACCATAAGAAAAAAACAATCTCCGCTGATCTCGTCTTAGAAAATGTAAAAGCTGCTTTTTTAAAAGAAGGACCGATTGAAGGTTCGTGGATTGAGTTTGAGAAAAAGCCCTTGCGGAAATTCGCCATCCACTCCAAAACATATACTGGAGGAATTTGCCGCATTGAAGACGACGGCATTGTTCAATACGAATTCACTGCAGATGCCTACACAGGAACTGTCATTGACATTCAACGATTAAAAGATTAAAAAGATTGTTACAAAAGCACTTATTTGCTTTTGTAACAATCTTTTTTTCTTCTCATTTGTTTTTTGTAAAAGGGATGTTTATTTTATGTCAAAAAAATCAAATCAATGATGAATAAATACTCAAAAATCGAATGTTTTCTGCATGGAAATCAGCTTAAATCTTTACTTATCAACGTTTGTCAACTTTTTTCATAAAAAAGATTAGACATTTTTTAAAAATTGATAAAAGAATAATCATTTCTAACGATTTTTTAATTTCTCCTTTTCATTTTTACATTATACTGAGAGTATTGCTAAAAATGAAAAGGAGCGTGTCAAATGAAGAAATCTGTTTTATTTACTTCATTACTTGTATTATCAAGCTTAGCTTTAGCGGCCTGCGGCGGTGGCAGTGACGATAAAGGAGCTAGCAACGGCGGCAGCGACAACCAAGTATACACAATGGTTGAATCCCAAGAAATGCCTAGTGCCGATCCGTCCCTTGCGACAGATGAAGTGAGTTTTACCACTTTAAATAATGTCTACGAAGGAATCTATCGTTTAGATAAAGACAACAAACCCGCGCCTGCTGGTGCAGCCGAAAAAGCGACTGTTTCAGAAGACGGTTTAGTTTACAAAGTTAAATTACGTGAAGAATCAAAATGGTCTGATGGCAAACCAGTTACTGCTGCAGATTACGTTTACGGTTGGCAACGAACAGTGGATCCTGCTACTGCTTCAGAATATGCCTACATGTTTGAACCAGTAAAAAATGCTGAAAAAATTTCTAAAGGGGAACTACCTAAAGAAGAATTGGGCATTAAAGCAATCAATGATCATGAATTAGAAATCACTCTAGAAACAGCAACACCATATTTTGACGATTTATTGGCTTTCCCTTCTTTCTTGCCGCAACGTCAAGATATCGTTGAACGTTTTGGTAAAGATTATACAAAGAGTAGCGATAAAGCAGTCTACAATGGTCCGTTTACGCTAACTGAGTTTGATGGTCCCGGAACAGATACTAAATGGTCTCTAACTAAAAATGAAGAATATTGGGACAAAGAGACTGTCAAGTTAGATAAAGTCGCTATCAACGTGGTGAAAGAAGCCCCAACTGCCTTAAATCTTTATGAAACTGGTGAAGTGGATGATACGTATTTATCTGGCGAACTGGCCCAACAAATGCAAAACTCGCCTGACTTGGTCCAATTAAAAGCCGCTTCTTCTTTCTATTTAGAAATGAATCAAGCAGATGAAAAATCACCATTAACCAACGCAAACTTACGTCGTGCTATGTCTTATGCCATCGATCGCGATTCATTAGCTAAAAACATTTTAGCCAATGGTTCTCTTCCTTCACAAGGCTTCGTCCCTGTGGATGTCGCGAAATCACCAAAAACGGGTGAAGACTTTGTTAAAGAAGCTGGTAGCTACAAATTAGTCAAATACGACAAGAAAAAAGCTGTGGAATACTGGAACAAAGCGAAACAAGAACTTGGTGTTTCCAACTTAACGGTTGATTTAATGGTAGACGACTCTGAAGGCGCTAAAAAAATGGGCGAATATCTTCAAGGATCACTGTCTGATACTTTGGAAGGCTTAAAAGTAACTGTGACGCCTGTCCCTATGGCTGTTCGCTTAGATCGTACCTTAAAAGGGGATTTCCAAATCGCTGTTCGTGGTTGGAGTGCCGACTATTCAGACCCAATTAACTTCTTAGATTTATTAGAAAGCTCAACTTCTAATAACCGTGGACGTTACAGCAATCCTGAATACGATAAATTCATTGCTGCGTCCAAAACCACAGATGTTAACGATCCTGAAAAACGCTGGGAAGATCTAATCAACGCTGAAAAAACAGTAATTGCTGATATGGGTGTTGTGCCAATTTACCAAAAAGCAGAATCACACTTACGTGCACCAAACGTGAAAGAAATTATTTATCATCCAACAGGTGCTAAATACGACTTCAAGTGGGCGTATAAAGAATAATCACTCGATTAAATTTAGAAAAAGATTTGGAACAATAGCGATTTTGGCTATTGTTCCAAATCTTTTTTATATAATCCCGATTAAAGAACCTAACAACCCAAAAATCACAGTAAAAATAATTAAAGCAATCGGCGTACGTCCTTTTTTCAACATAATAAAACAAAACAGCGTAAACACTAACGGTAATAAATTGGGCATGATTGTATCAAACAATTGTGTTTGAAGGTCTAACTTAGTGTCTTTCAAGCGAAAAACAAAAGTTGTCGTTAATTGTACACTCTTCGGAATCAACGCACCCACCACGGAAATTCCTACAATTGTTGCTGAACGAGATAATTTTTTAGTACTTTCGCTTAAAACTGAAATTGCTTTGACACCCATTTTATAACCTAGATTAATTAACCCAATTTTGGCAGCCATATACGGAATATTAAATAACAACAAGAAAACAATTGGTCCTAAGATATTGCCTTCTAATGATAGTTGTGAACCAATCGCTGCTGCAATCGGCAAAACGGTTAAATAAAATAACACATCCCCAATCCCGCCTAACGGGCCCATCAAAGCTGTTTTAATCGCTTGAATGGATTTTGGTGATTCTTTTGACTCTTCCATTGCAATAATCACACCATGCATGAACGTCACCAATTGTGGATTCGTGTTCATAAATTGTAAATGATTTTCCAAAGAAAGAGCTAAGTCTTCTTTATCACGATGAATCTTTTTCAATCCTGGAATTAATGAGTAGGTCCAGCCGCCTGCTTGCATTCTTTCATAATTAAATGAAGATTGTAGCAGATACGAACGGAACATTATTTTTTTTAACTCTTTTTTTGTTATTACTTTTTCGGATATCGTATCATTATATGTTTCTTCAGATGCCATCTTCTTCAAACCCTCCATTATTATTTGATGCAGTGACTGTATTATTTCTTTGTGCGTAAAATTCATATAAAGCAATTGCGACAGCTAAACCTGCAACCGCTAATGTATCTAACCCTAAATAGGCAGCCATAACAAAACCAAAAATAAAGAACGGTACGTAGGATGTTTCCCACATCGTTTTTAATAACATGGCGAAACCTACTGCTGGCATCATACCACCTGCAACGCTCAAGCCATGAATACTCCATTCGGGTAGAATAGAAATGAAACTAGATGCTTTATCAGCACCAAAGAAAATACATAAAAATACTACAAAAAAATAACAAATGAATAAAACGATTGGTAAAAAACTAGACATTCTTTCGATGCCTCTTGTATCTGCTTTTTTTGCATAAGCATCAAATTTATGCATAATTGGTGACATCGCTGTATATAACAAGGTAATTAACGCTTGCGCTGCAACTGCGAAAGGAACAGCCAAACCTACGGTCACTTGTGGGTCAGATTTTGTGATAATTGCTAACGCTGTTCCAATAACTCCCCCAATTACTACGTTGGGTGGTTGCGCACCGCCGATTGCTACTGCACCAATCCAAACTAACTCTAGCGTTGCTCCAGTGATTAACCCTGTGTTGACATCTCCCAATATTAAACCAACAATCAGCCCTGTAACAATCGGACGATGAATATGTGTCTGTAAGACAAGCTTATCAACCCCTGCTATACCAGCCCAAATTCCTACCAAAATTGCCTGTACTAACATTTTTTTCCTCCTATTAGACTTCGTCTACTTTTTATAAACTGTTTCACCATTTACTAAGGTTTCTAGCACTTCGTATTTCTCATCAATAATTGTAAAATTACCTAAAAGCCCTAGTTTGATTTCTCCCATAGATTCGTTCACATTCAACAAACGAGCTGGATTTTTCGTGACTGAATTAATAGCAATCACTTCTGGAAGTAATGCTTTTTCAACAAGGTTGCGAACCATATTATTTAAATGGTTCGTACTTCCAGCTAACTTGCCATTCGCTAAACGGACCACATTTTGTTCATCAATAACCATTTCAATCCCTTTTTCTGGTTTTGGATAAACGCCTGGTTGACACCCTTTGGCCCAGATAGAATCTGTCACAGCAATTAAATAGTCCTTGCCTTTTAGTTTGGCTAACACACGTACTAATGAATAATCAACATGTATCCCATCAGCAATAATTTCAGCAAACGTTTCCTCACTATCCAAAGCAGCAACTACTGCGGTTGGTTTCCGGTGACTGATATCTTCCATTCCATTAAACGTATGGGTAAAACTTTTTGCACCTGCTTCGACAGCTGCCATTGCTTGTTCATAGGTTGCAGCCGTATGGCCAATTGAAATGACTACATCATGTTCATGACAATATGTAGTCAAGGCATTCTCTACATCATTTTCTGGTGCCAACGTCATTAATTTCATGTGCCCTTTTGCTAACTCTTGCCATTTTTTAAATGTCTCAACGGATGGTTTTACTAATAACTCTGGATTATGAGAGCCACGAAATTCTTCAGAAATCATTGGTCCTTCCGCATGAATCCCTAAGATTTGTGCTCCGTTGGTTCCTTGGTCTTCCTCAATAAATGAACCAATCACTTCAAATGAATGTTCCAAGTCTTTTGGAAATGTTGTTGACGTTGTTGGTAAAAAAGCTGTAATCCCTTCTTCTGGAAGGTAAGCTTGCCACTCTTTGATAAATTCATGATTGGCATGATTGGCATCCCCACCATGCCAACCATGATCATGAATATCAATAAATCCTGGAAGAATGCGCTTTTCTCCGTATTCTTTGTCGACAGCTTTTTCATTGTACGGTAGAATTGCAACAATTCGTTGTTCTGACACTTCAACTTGAGCTGGTTGAAATTGTTCGTTAATCCATACGTTTTTACTTTGAATAATCATTCTTCCCACTTCTTCTCTTCAAAATTATTGTCCAACATTACTTTTTTATGAAAATAATGCATCTAAACTTTCTTCTGGCGTTGACGGTACACGTTGAATCGAAAGTTTAACACCTAATTCTTGTAGCTTTTTAAAGGCGTCTACATCTGTTTTATTAACGGCAACAGCGGTAGCTACTTGTTTTTTGCCTTCTTCCATATGCATATTACCAATGTTTAATTTTTCAATTGGCACACCACCTTCTACCAAGCGCAATGCATCAACAGGATTATCAACTAACAGAAAAATCTTTTGTCTTTCTGAGGCTTTATGAATGACCTCAATCGTTTTCTTAATGGAAAAAAAACGGGTTTGTACTTCTGCAGGGGCCGCCATGTTTAACAATTGTTGGCGCATTGTATCCTCAGAAATTGCATCATTTGCGACTAAAATTAAGTTGGCGCCTAAAGAACCGTTCCATTGTGTTGCGACTTGACCATGAATCAAGCGATTATCAATTCTTGTTAATAAAATATTCGGCATAGTGCTTCCTCCTCTTTTCTAATTGGTTAAATTCCGTCTGCTTCTTCTTGAGTATTTGCTTGTGGTTGTTCTAGTTTTTTATGAACAATCCCGTCTCTGGCTGAATCTGTGACCATTGAAACAAAATCTTCTACGTTCGTGCTGATTGTGCGTAATGCAAGCCCTTCAAGAACCATCGGTAAATTTGTTCCTGCTAACACTTCGACATTTGGATAATTACTTGCTACAGTCATTGAAATTCTAAACGGTGTGCCACCTAAAAGGTCAGTTAAAATGACCACTGCTGGACACGTCTCCAGCATAGAGTCAACGGCTTTACGAATGTTTGACTCTAATACATCAAGCCCTGTATCATTGAAAAAAGGGACCGCCTGAACATTTGCTTGCTCTCCTGCAATCATACTAACTGATTGATGCATTCCAGTTGAAAATACCCCATGTCCCGTTAAAATAAGACCTATCATTTATTCTTTCTCCCCTAACTATTTACTGAACTTACTATTTAATTGGATAAGCAGAACTTATTCTTCAAAGAGTGTAACAATTCTTGTAACAATTGAGTATGCTTTCCCATGATTTTGGACGATGATTTCTATTTAAGAACATGTTCCTATACAGATACAAGGCGTCCCAACTTAAATATGCTTTTGAAAAAATGCTCGATTACAACCGTTAACCCAAATGAGCCAACAAATGTACCCATATACAACACAAGAATAACCAAGCTGACTGGTTGATTGGTTAAAAACGGATGGACCAGTTTCAAGACCACTTGAAAAATAAAAACATTCGCTAAATAACTGCGATACGCATAAGTGGCTACCCATTTAACCATTGGTAAAAGACGAATCTTTTTGGCTATTCCTTGTGTTCCCAAATAAAAAACCAACCCGATAATCAGTAAACTATAGGCACTTTGAAGAAGATCCAAATAAGGTAGATCGTTCGGTGTCATCTGTGTTCCATCAAATAAATTCCCTTGGACTGCCTGCCAAAAAATAAAAAGAAATAACAAAAATAGCGCCACCCTCGTCTTTTTTAAGAAAGTAAAAATTGCCCCCTGATACTTCGCTGCGATGACCCCGAAAATACCATAAATGAGATAACTAATCCCTGAACGATCTATTAAGTACCAAAGAGAAGTTTCTGCATATGGAAAAATCATTTTCTGGTACCAGAAGCACCAAAGGATATGCGCACCGATTGTAAAAAAGACAATTGGTAAAATCACTTTTTTGTTTTTTGTAATTCTTGTTGCCAACCAAATAAAATACGGCATAAATAATTGGAATTGCAACATCATTACGGCATACCATAGATGTGCCGCGCCATCACCACTGAGAACTTTTCCTAGAAATCCTAGGGGCGTTTCATAGGGCATTCGTTGTTGTAAACTAGGAAAAGCATATAGATAGAGACTGGACCAGACCACATAAGGAAGCACCAATTCATAAAATTTTTCCTTTAAAAATTCAAGATACGATTCAGCTTGACTCTTTAACACCATGTTGTAAATAATTGCAAAAATAAACATGGGTGCCGAATATTTAGACATTCGGTAAAAACTACCGATTGAATTCATTGCTTCCGTTTGCGGAGAATGTGTCAACACGTATGATAAAACCGTTTGTAAAATAACTGATGCTACAGCGAAAACTTTTAAAAAATCGCTGATATTCAGATTTATTGGTTGTTCTTTACTCATGTACGTCCTCTTTCTTTCAATAATTTAGCGTGTAAGTAAGCGCTCGGATTAAGAACTTACTCACACGCTATTCACGCTTCTTTGATTTACATTGCTAGCGATTCATAATTGGCTAACAAGATGCCGCGTTCTTCAATCGCTTCTTTGACTTCTTGGGACGTTAATATTTCCACTTCACGAATTCGAGGCATACAATACCCTGATTGCTTTTGTAAAATAGTATCGATAAACGCAGGATGACAATTGATTTCAAAGACCTCTCCTTCACTACAAGCAACCATATCAAGCAATTGCAAGATGGTTTCAGTTGAAATCGCCTTGTCATAAAATTGGTACAACATTTCATCTGGCGTGCGAACATCCTGATATAACTCTAAATAGTCTTTTGTTTCAATACTTCTTGAAGCGTTACGTAAAGGTAATTGATATTTGCGAGCAAGTGCCAAAGCCACACCTAATAACTTTTCATTTTTTCCATGAACGTTATGATGAGAATCAATATGATCAGGGCGTCTGCCACTTTTCATAAATGAAATAATTTGAGCATCCCATTCGTTATAAACCTCTTCTAAATTGACTTTTTCTTCAAAAATCGATTGATGCCAAAAATAACCAGCTTCATCTACTAAGGAAGGAACCATTTCTCGAGGTAAAATAGGTTTTGCTTGGTTCAATGTCAATGTTAAATGGACACCGATAGCTAAAGTCGGTGCACTGATTCGAGCACTCTCCATGGCCTCTAAAAAATAAGGAGAAGTTGGTAATGCGGTTGTTGAAGTAACCACGCCACGTTTGTGTGCTTCAATGATTCCTTGCGTTACCGCTGGCGTGTAACCAAAATCATCAGCGTTGATAATTAATTTTTTATTGCTCATTTTTCCCCACTCTCTCTTCTGTTTCATGAATTTTTAGTTGTTTCTCTAATTGATTGTAGCTAAGTGGCGCCTTTTTTTATAGCTAGTTTTCTGATTGAGTGCTATAATCTACAAATAAGACCATGTCCCTAAAAAAGGACATTACGTTCACAAACGACAGGAGGGATCATCATGCTGTTTTTAACCTACGATCCACAATTAAATCCAACAGAATTAGAGATTTACAAGTATATTAGCCACAATATTGAAAAAGTTCCTTATATGACAATTCGAGAATTAGCAGATGAAATTCATTTCAGTAAAACGGCAATCTGGCGTTTTTGTCAAAAATTCGAGTGTGAAGGCTATACAGATTTTAAATTTAAATTGAAGAATTATCTAAGCGAACGAAAAAAAACAGCCCAACCAAAATCTTTAGATGAAACAATGCTGATTCATTTTTTGCAACGCTCATCAGAAGAATTATTAGAAGGACGGATTGTTCAAGCTGCGGAATTGCTGGCAAAAAAAGAATTTGTTCTTTTTATTGGCGAAGGAACGTCCAAAGTCCTAGCTGAATTTGGTGAAATTTATTTTTCCAGTATCTACAATTTATCTGCTTCTGTATCCCACCTTTTTTCCCATCCCGTTAGCAAATTATCCGAAGAAACGGCTAAAAAAGTGGGTGTTATCGCCTTATCAGTTTCGGGTGAAACACAAAAAGTTCGGCAAAATATTGATTATTTTATCGAAATGGGGATTGATGTAATCGCTATTACAAATAGTGAAAAAAGCACGATTGCTCAACTTTCAACAGTCACGATCCCCTACTATATAACAACCGAGAAAAGTTCCATTGCAGACGTAACGTCCCAACTACCTGCACTATTCTTAATAGAAAAGTTGGCGAAAACTGTTTCAACGATGTTAAATGAGTGTCCATAATCACTGCAAAAAAAGGAAGGAACTAGCCATTCGTTTTGCTAGTTCCTTCCTTTTTAATTCTTCTATACTTATTTATACTGACACGTTTCTAAATGATCATTCACCAATCCCGCCGCCTGTAAAAAGGAATAGACTGTCGTGGCACCTAAAAATTTAAATCCTCGTTTTTTTAACGCTCGACTAATCTGTTGCGATAATTCCGTGGAGGCTGGAACCTCTTCTGGGTGCTGCCAGTGATTAACGATTGGTTGCTGATCGACAAAGTTCCAGAGGTAGCGATCAAAGGAGCCAAATTCTGCCTGAACTTCTTGAAAAACTTGCGCATTCGTGATGGTCGCTTGAATTTTTAAACGATGACGAATCACACCAGGATTTGCTAGTAAAGCTAAAATTTTTTCCTCATCATATCGCGCAATTTTCCGATAATCAAACGCATCATAAGCTGCTCTGAGCGTTTCTCGTTTATTCAAAATAATCGCCCAGCTTAAGCCCGCTTGCATACTTTCCAAGGTCAATAACTCAAATAACTGTTGCTCTTCATGAACTGGACGTCCCCATTCATCATCATGATAGGCTTGCATCTCTTCAGTTGTATTCGTTGCCCAAGTACATCGCTCCATTGTCCTGCCTCCTTTTATTTGCTAAAAAAGATGCGAACAAAGGGTACTGCCTGTTGTTCCACACCTTTTCTTATTCCTAATAAAATGCCCAGAAGTTTAACGCTTCATTCATCACTTCTTCGGCTGTAAATGTCCGTTTTGAATGGCCCTTTTCTTCTGAATCGTTTGGATCATTAATCCAGAAATCGCCTTTTTCATCCACACCACTCATCACCATAATGTGACCAGTTGTAGTGAAATAGCCCGGTTTTACAGAAATAATGACTGGATGACCTTCCTTCAAGAAAGCTGCCACTGTTTCAATATCCCCAATTTCTTGACAGTTATAGCCTTTCATTTCAGCATATGCACTAAAAATAGACCACGCCGTCCCTTGTCCTTCCATAAAGAAGTCATTTTTTGCCCAAGCTAATACATCTAGTGGGGTAACTTCTTGGTGATCCATGTATGAACCAACCATTGCAAGCGACACAATCGCACAGCCATTAATTTCGATTGTATTCGGCTTATCTACATTGCCAAATCCGTACGCGGTGTCTTTCCATTTAGCATCTGTCTGCAATTCTAACGGCAAATCCAGATGTCCATTATATTGCTTCTTTTCAATTTCTTGATTGACCTGTTGTCCATAGCTTAAAGGTTTGACTTTTTTCTCAATTTTAACTGGTGCTGGTTCTTTTGTTTTACTTGATTCAGCACTAGCTTTGACATATGAATCATCAAACCAACTTGAAAACCCACCTGATTTCATCGGCGAAAACTGCGCTAACAACCCGCCAAAGCCAAACGATACCAACAACACCGCGAGAACTTTTTTTTGGTAACCTGATGGTTTTTTTGACATACTATTCATCCTTTTCTATCTATTGACTACATCCGATAATCTTATGTATTTCTTATATGCTCACACATTATACTACTTTCTTTTTCGAAAAACAGAAACGTTGGTAAATTCTCATAATTATTGAAGGCGAACATATTTTCTTGAATTTTATCACAAAATTAGGTAAAATACAGGTAATTAGTCATTTGAGTTTTATTCTATTTTATTCGTAAAGGAGGCAGAAGAATGGATCAACATAAAGCTACCATCAAGAGCATTTCTAAACTGATTACGCTCTCTTCCCAACATTTCTTTTCGGCATTTTTAGAAGATTCTCAAGATCAAAAGAATAAAGAAAAGGAACGCAGTGCGCTTTTACAAGAGCTCCAAGTCGCTGCCGCCCAAAAATCCTTAGTGGTCTTACAATTGAAAGAAGTCCCTACAGCGCATAAATTCGAAACGGTGATCGGCTGGATTGTCTCAAAAAATATTTCGGACAATATCGTTGTTCGTTTACAAACGGATGAACAACAGTTGCGCATGATTCCTGTTGCTTCTGTCATGAAAGTCAGCACGTTAGCCAATCGTCACCAACGTCAAATTCACTAGAATATTGAAGTCTTTATAAAATAAATGGAAACCACCAACCCTGGCGATTGCAGGTTGGTGGTTTCTTTTATTTATGACTTTAGTCAAAATCCCATGAAACTTCTGACTTAGGACTCAACTTATTTCTTAGGAACAAATAATTGCGGTGCTACTTTTGCCAATAAGCCTAGAACTAGACTTACATACAAACAATTGACGACGGTACTTGTACCGTTTAGAACAAAGGAATAGAGATATGGGCTCATTCCTTCTGGTGCATACATGCCCCAAACCAATACACCCGCCCAAAAATGCCAAAACCAGCGGGCGAAGACTGCGACAACACTTCCTAAAATAATCGTACGAATGGCTGATTTTAAACGATTCGCTTGAAAATACAGTTGAATTTTTCTAGCGAATACGCCACCCATTCCTCCAAACGCAAAAGCAAAGGGATATTCAAAAATAATCTGTGGAACGGACAAGAAATTTTTCATGGCTGTACCGAGAATAATATTTAACATGCCCCAAACAAAGCCTGCTGCAACTCCAGGAAGCAACCCACGACGAAACGAATAAAGAACTAATGGGACCATTCCCAACGATAGGTCCAAGCCACTATTGGCAAATTCAATCGGTAAAAAAGAGAGGGCCATTGCCATTGCTGCGACGACTGTTCCTTCTACCCAAATACGTAAATCCATTTTTCTAGCCAAACAAATTTCCTCCTATGTTCTGACGCTCTCAACCACTAATACATCGTTATTTTACCATAGGGTCTTTAGAAAAACACGTTTGTCGAACAAGCAAAAAAATAGCTGATCAGCATTTAAGGGAATCAACTCCTACTCAAACGCATGCCAGCTACTTTTTATCCATTAATCGTCCCGCTCAGTTGTCAAAATTTTACCAGAATGAGCATCGATTTTTACCTCTATTTTTTGTTGGCCCTCTTTCACTTTCACTTCCCAATAGGTGATTCCTAATTCTTTCTCTAACTTCCAATCTGTTGCCTGGCCGACTTTCGCTTCTTTTTCAGCCAAGGTTGTGGCTTGTTCTCTGGAAATGATATTTGTTAAATCAAGTGCCTCTTCTTGCATTTTAACGCCATTTTGTTCATCGGCATCCAAGGTTTCGACTTTTTCTTTTGTGAATTCGCCTGTTTCTGCGTTCACTTCAACTTGATATTCTTTTTGCTGATCCACGCCTTCTATTTCATAAAAATAACGTCCAAAATCTGTATCTAACTGCAGACTTGTTATTTTAGCTTCTGGATATTTTTTCTCAAATGCTGTCGTTACTTTTTCTAAAGAGACAGCTACCGCACTTGTCTTCTCTGATGTCTTCGTTGCTTCTTGTTGTACGGATGAACTTGTTTCAGTAGTTGATATTACTGTTTCTTTTTGTTCATTTGTTGATGAAACAGCTGTAGGTGTTTTGGATGTACAGCCAGCTACCAAAAAGAGTGCCAAGCCAGTCATAGAGCCATAGAGTATTTTTTTCATTAAACAACCTTCTTTCCTTTTTATCATTTTATTATACTTGATTTCTCATCCAAATCATAGCTACAAAAAAAAGCCCTACTTTAGTTGATAAAGTTAGAGCTCTCTCAGCCTTCATGGGCCAACATAAAAATTTCACCGAAATCATTCTCTTGTTCAATGTGCCAAATGCGTTTTTCACTATTATAGACAAGCGTTGCCAAAATTTCTTCTTTTTGGTAAGAGGTATTTTTCATCTTGCTAAGTGAATCTTCCACCAAGTAAATAGGAATCCGATATTCTTCTTTATCCACTTCCGTTTGTTGGAAGCAAAAAATAACACCTTCTTGCAAGATACCTTTCATATTTTTAAGTAATTCAGGACTTAATTTTTCGACAGGCGTATTTCGTTTAAAGAAGGCCTTTTTCTGGTTCACTTTCTCTAAAACAACACGTGTAATTTTATCAGCAAAGATTCGATAAAATTCATCAATATAACGATAATAGACACGCGTCATCTGATCTGCAAATTCAAAAAAGACAAAATCATTTTGTAGCTTATAAAAGAAAGGCGAATGCAAACTATTCTTCATGTGTCCAAAATAAAGAAGTTCCGAAATTTCTAATGGCGTTAGCTCTTTTAGCATCGTCACATCGGAAAAGTCAATCCATTTAATTTCTTCAGTCATCCAACGACGTTGTAGCGATTGAAAATAGCGATTGACGCTTTCTTCTCCACGAATAATTTTCAAGCCTGAATGCATATCGTATTCGCCAGCTTCGGCAGAAGGATCTAATAATAGTAAGTTCTGTGGATGATGCACAATTGAACGAACAAAATCGGAATGGGTAATTCCTTTAGATAAAACCGCGTTGCTGGTTACATCTATATGTACATAAATTAAATCAAGCAAATTCCCATCTCCCCTCTACTAGCCTCCTTACCATTTTACAATATTTTCAAAAGAAAAGCTTGTTTCTTTTACTTTAAAATTCCATTACAAAATGAGGATTTTTTTGAAAAATCAATCGATTCAGTTGTTTTTTATTAAATCAAGGTCCGGTCTGCTTACCTATTCCCCGAAGAAAATAAATAGGTTTTTCAAATAAATTGTGGTAAACTTGATACATTAAAAGGAGGGAGAATATGCGCCCAAAAGAGAAAAAAAGAGGAAAAAATCGGTTAATCAACAGCTTATTAGTTTTACTATTTATCATTGGCTTGGCCTTAATTTTTAACAATCAGATACGTAGTTGGGTGGTTCAACAAAATAGCCGCTCGTACGCCGTTAGCAAGTTGAAACCAGCTGATGTGAAGAAAAATATGGCTCGTGAAGCAACGTTTGACTTTGATTCAGTTGAGTCCTTGAGCACAGAAGCGGTGATGAAAGCCCAATTTGAAAACAAAAACTTACCTGTGATTGGTGCCATTGCGATACCAAGTGTCGAAATTAATTTGCCCATTTTTAAAGGATTGTCAAATGTCGCTTTATTAACTGGTGCCGGGACCATGAAAGAAGATCAAGTCATGGGGAAAAACAATTATGCCTTGGCTAGTCATCGAACGGAAGATGGCGTTTCCTTATTTTCACCTTTAGAAAGAACCAAAAAAGACGAACTCATTTATATCACTGATTTATCTACTGTTTATACATACAAAATAACTTCTGTAGAAAAAATCGAACCAACCCGTGTTGAGTTAATTGATGACGTTCCTGGTCAAAATATGATTACCTTAATTACCTGTGGCGATTTACAAGCAACGACGCGAATTGCTGTTCAAGGAACATTAGCAGCAACGACGCCTATTAAAGACGCCAACGACGATATGTTAAAGGCTTTCCAATTGGAGCAAAAAACCTTAGCCGATTGGGTGGCTTAATAAAAAAATCCTTGAAAAGTTTTGACACTTTTCAAGGATTTTTTGCTTTATTTCATCGCTTGACGTTCTTGCTGTTTCAAACGAGCAAAACCATAACGGATACCTGCAAACAATAAAACTAACGGAGATAAGAAGACAGAGATCATTAACCATTCACTTGTATACATACTACTAAAAGATAAATGATACGTGACAGCATACACTAGCGGCAGACTCATTATCAACAATAAATAATACAAACTCAATTCAAAAACATAGGATAAATAACTACTGTTCATCTTACTTCCCTCCTGTCTCTTTTTCCCTGAACAATTTGTTAACACTATTGTACCAAGGGGAAACAGAAAGTACTATCGGACTATAGTCCTAATCTTTCAGCTGTGCTTTTATTTTTTTCAACCATTCTGAGGTACCTGCTTCCACCAAGCGGTAAGTTTCCTCAAAATCACCAGTATAATAAGGATCAGGTACGTCCATGGTTTCTTTACCAGCCACAACTTCCATAAATAAATGAATCCGCCGTTGCTCTTCTTGAGGAGCTAATGCTTTTAAATCTGCCACATTATTCGCATCCATCCCAATGGTATAATCATATTTTTTAAAATCACTTGGCTGGATTTGTGTTGCCCGCATTCCTTGATAGGAAATTCCTTGTTGTTCCAAAATTTTTCTGGTTCCCTTATGTGGCTGACTGCCAACTTCCCAGTGGCTAGTAGCTGCTGAAAACACTTGAATAGTCGATTCTAAACCGGCTTGTTGGACTTTCTGACGAAAAATCGCTTCTGCCATTGGCGAGCGACAAATATTGCCTAAACAAACAAATAACACAGTTACCACAACGTTTCACTCCTTCATAAAACTTTTTATCCTTCACACATTACTCATTGGCTTCTTGTTCATACAAATGATAAGCCATAAATTCTGTATCTTTCGCTAAACGGAATAATTGCGTCGCCATTTCCAAAGGAGTCTGAGGATATTCCTCAAGAATCCATTTCGTTAAGACGCCGCTACATCCATAGGAAAAGAAATTCGCATAAAATTGTTTGTCTTTATCTGTTAAATGGTTCTCAACATCGACTTGTTCAAATAATGAAATAAATAAGCGATTGGTCGAAGCGGAAAAAACATTAAGAAGAACTTCTGAATCTGAGGTCACCGTTGTATAGTAAAAATGACTCTTCTCTTTAATCGCTTTTAATAACTTCAGGGCTTGTTCCTCCCAGTTTTCCAAACAAATATCTGTTTCCAAGTAAATCAATGCATCGTGACGATAAATCCAACGTAATAAATCATATTTATCTGTAAAGTGATAATAAAATGTTTGACGATTCAAGCCCACTTTTTTGGTAATATCTTGGACACTTATTTTACGAAAATCCTTTTGTTCACATAATTCTATTAAAGCTGAAGCGATTGCTTGTTTTGTATCGTGCGTTCCGCTCATGCTGATTCCTCCGCTCCTAATATGTATATACCTCTATAATTGCAAAAAAACGGCCAGATTACAATATTTTCAGATACATTTTATGCATATATTTAAAATTAAATGAATAAAAAAAGCGGCAACTAACGATTTTTGTTAGTTACCACTCCTTGTTATCAATTATTAATAGATGACTATTTAGCCTGGAAAACGCCATACAACAGCGCGGAATCCTGCTGGTGGTGCTGGTGACCAGTTAGAGTTAGAAGAAACATAACCAGAACCTCCTGGGTTGTTTGCTTCAACGATTTGGACACTTCCACCACTTACACCTGTAACTAAGACAGTATGCACGCCACCAATCCAGCTATCTGGACTATAGGCACTTTCATATTGAACAACATCGCCTGGTTTCACGTTACTCCAGCTAACTTGTGTTGCGCCAGAAGCAACATAGCCACTGTTTGGACCACCATAACCGAAGTTAATACCGCCTGCCGCTAACCAGCGACGAACAGATACTAAACATTCACCTGGTTGATTCCAACCTGTTGCATAAGAATTACCAACATCTGCTAAAGCTGCATTAATTGCGGCTTGTTTTCCTGAAGTCACGCCACCATTCCCTGGTTTTGCTTCATTACCTTTTTCAGGAGTCGTTGGGTTAGTTACAGGAACTTCTTTTTCTTTTTCAGGTGCTGCTGCAGGTGTTGTTACAACACTTTCTGTTTCAGTACTTGAAGTTGTTGTTTCTTGCGTTGTGGTACTTTCAGTAGTTGTTGATGATTCTACTACTGGTGTTGCGGCTTTTTCTTCAGCGGCTGATGCTGCTGCCTCATTGGCTGCTTTTGTTGCTTGCGCTTGCTCTGCTGCCGCTTTTTGCGCTGCGGCTTGTGCTTGCGCTGCCGCTTGTTCTTCTGCTTTTTTAGCAGCTGCACGTTGGCGTGCTTGTTCTTCTGCTAAACGTTTTTCCGCTTCTTTTTTCTGTTTAATGAAGCCGTCTTTTTTCCCTTGTTCTTCAGAACGTTGCGCTTCTAAATCATTTTTAGCCACTTCTTGTTGAATCTTCAATGTTTTTAATGATTCTGTTTTGTCATTTAGTTCTTTTGTTGCTGCTTCTAATTCAGCAATTTGTTTTTCAACATTCTTTGTTTTCTTTTCAACAGTCGCTTTGTCTTCTTTTTGTTGTTCTAGTAATTCATTGTTGGCGCTCATCATTGTTGAGACCGCTTGAACGCGACCAATTGCATCTGCTACTGAATCTGCATCTAAGACAGCATCAATAATTGAATCACTTTGACCATTCACTTGGACATCGCGTGCTTGTTTTGTCATTTGTACTTCACGTTTTTGAATACGGACATTCAAATCAGAAATTTCACTATATAATTTAGATACTTCTGATGATAGCTTGTTCTTTTTAGCTGTTAATGTATCGATTTGTTTGGCCGTTTCAACCATATCATTTTCAATCGCGGCAACTTTTGCTTCTGCATCTGACATTTGGCTAGTTAACGCATTAATTTTTTGATCTTGTTGTTGAATCTTTGTATCGTATTCATCTGCAAATGCTGCGGATGGCAACGCTACGCTTGTTAAGGTAATGGAACATACCATTAGAGCCGATAATACACTTTTCTTCAATCTGTTGTCCTCCGAAAATCCTTTTTTGTTAAGCTTTTTTATTATTTATTAAAATTTGAATAAATTTCTCTTTTTCAACGATAGAGCAATTGTAGCATAGCTGTATGTCACTGAGATAATATGGATGTTACAGTAATATTTCAATTTTCTTCTTGTAAATGACAAAAAAAAGCTTCACTTTTTTTACAACTTTCTTTAAGGTTCCAGGGTAACCTTCTCATTGTTTTGTTATTTAAAGAAAATAAAAAAAAGCGAAAAATGCTAACAAATGAGCATTTTTCGCAAACGAACAAAATTTTCAATTTTTATTTTACGGAAAACAGTTTTTTCAGCGGATAAGATAAAATAACATACCACACCATGTTTAATAGCAGTGTAGGGCCCAACACACGTGTAATAAATAAAATCGGGCTGACATCCGCTAAATGAAAGGCCACTTGAATCAGTACCGCAATCAGTTCATACAACGTGGTAAAAATAACGATCCCAAAAAAACCAGTTAATAAATTTGTTTGAATTACTTCTTTAAATGTATACATCAACATAACCGAAAGCGTCAGTGCGACTGTATAAATCCCGATAATGCCAATGTAGTAGCTATCGCAAATAAAGCCTAAAATTAACGAAGTAATTAATAAATAACGTTTAGAAAAATTAGGAACGGCAAACATAAACGCAAGTAATAACAGATGAGAACTGGCGAAGTAAACATTACTTGTCCACGTTTCAAAAGACTTTGTTAAATGAGCATCAATTAACATTAAGAAAAACAAGAGAATAGGTGTGACGTATTTTAAATACTCTTTCCGAATCATTCGCTTTCCCCTGCCGATCTTTTCACGACCGTCACAACGGAGATACCATAGACATCCGCATAAGGTTTCACATAGACTTCACGATCTAAACCAAAACTATCTGGTTTCACTTTAATAACTGTTCCTACCGCTAAATCGGCTGGTGAATTACCACCTAAGCCAGAAGTCTGAACGACATCGCCTTCTTTCAGAGTAGCATCGCCAGTTAATTGTGACACAATTAATGCATTCGTCTTATTGTCGTAATTTTTAAGTAAACCAAACGATTCGCCATTTGCGGAAGTTACTCGCACAGGGAAATGGTTCGAGTTAACATTTTTAGACGTTAGTAGTTCCACTTTTGCAGTCGTTGCATTGACTTCAATAACACGCCCCACTAAACCTTTTTGCGCCATGACCGCCATGCCCGCTTCAATGCCGTCATTGGTTCCTTTATCGATAATTAATAAGTCTTGCCAAGTATCAGGCGAACGAGTAATGACATTCGCAGTTACTTTTTCATAGTTGGCCAACGTTTCGTTCAGATTCAATTCTTGTTTTAAACTATCAATTTCACGTTTATAGTTATTGTTTTGAACAGCTAATTCATTATAGCTATCAATTTTTTCTTTTAGACGTTCGTTTTCTTTAAACGTGTTAATTAAATTGCCCATTGAAGACAAGCCGTTTTCCACCACACGAGCTGGAAAAGAAATCACACGATCCACCATACTAACGCTATTATTGACGCCACCTTGAACGACATTGGTTTTGCCTTTTTCAGAACGTTGCGCAGCAGTTAAACTAATAATGGTTACTAAAATAATGACTAAAATTAAGGTAATGATTATATTTTTATTTGGATTAAATTTTTTCACAAAGACACCCCAGATATTCTTCAGACTGATAGTATTAATTTTACCACTAATTGACTATAAACAAAAGAGTTGGCGATCGTCTTTAGCTTTTTTTATCATTTCTTTTTTAGGGATTGTTTTCAACGAAAAAACCAACGAAAAGAAAGGAAGCTTCCTTGGTTTTCGTTGGTTTAAAAAGAAATTATTTTTCTTTGTTTTCTTCGTTTAATAATGCTTTTCTTGACACGTTGACACGGCCTTGTTTGTCAATTTCAGTTACTTTGACAAGGACTTCGTCGCCTAATTTCACGACATCTTCAACGTTGTTCACACGTTCGTTTGCTAATTGAGAAATATGGATTAAGCCATCTTTGCCTTTAATTAGGTTAACAAACGCACCAAATTTTCCAATGCGGACAACTTTTGCTAAGTAAACTTGACCGACTTCGACTTCTTTGGTTAATTCTTCAATAATCTTGATGGCTTTTTTAATCATTTCAGCATCTGATGAAGCAATACTTACGTTACCGTCTTGATCGATATCAATCTTAACGCCGGTTTCATCAATAATGCTGTTGATTGTTTCGCCACCTTTACCAATGACATCTTTAATTTTCGCTGGTTTAATTTGAATCATTTCAATTTTCGGTGCATATTGACTTAATTCTTCACGAGGAGCAGCAATCGTTGTTGTTAATTCTTCTAGAATTTCCATCCGTGCTTTCTTCGCTTGGTCTAATGCTTCCGTTAAAATTTGTTCTGTAATTCCTTGGATTTTGATGTCCATTTGTAAAGCAGTGATTCCGTCTTTCGTTCCCGCTACTTTAAAGTCCATATCGCCAAGGTGGTCTTCTAAACCTTGAATATCTGTTAAGATTGTATAGTTTTCGCCATCACTAACAAGACCCATTGCAATACCTGCAACTGGCGCTTTAATTGGCACACCCGCATCCATTAATGCTAATGTTCCCGCGCAAATACTTGCTTGTGAAGAAGAACCATTTGATTCTAACACTTCTGCTACTAAGCGGATTGTGTAAGGGAAGTCTTCTTCTGATGGAATAATTTGTGCTAAAGCACGTTCACCTAACGCACCGTGACCGATTTCACGACGACCTGGTGAGCCCGCGCGTCCTGTTGAACCAACAGAGAATTGTGGGAAGTTATAATGATGGATGAAACGTTTGCTATCTTGGACACCCAACCCATCGATAATTTGATGTTCCCCTAAAGGCGCTAATGTACAAACGGATAAAGCTTGTGTTTGACCCCGAGTAAATAAGCCAGAACCATGCACACGTGGTAAAATACTTACTTCTGATGATAAATGACGAATTTCGTCTAATTTACGGCCATCCGGGCGAATCTTATCGATCGTAATTAACTCACGTACGACATCTTTTTCAAGATCTTCCGCAATTTGTTTCACTTCTTTTAGTAATTGCGCTTCTTCTTCGTGTTCCGCAAATTTTTCAGCGTAAACTTCTTTGACTGTATCTTTTACTTTGTCAATTTCAACTTCACGTGCTAATTTTTCTTCCGTCATTACGGCTGTTTTCATTGTATTGTAGTACGCATCAAAAATTTCTTTTTTAAGATCAGCGTCCACTTGTAATAAGTCCACGTCCATCTTTGGTTTACCTACAGCGGCAACAATTTCTTCTTGGAACGCCACTAGTTCTTTAATGGCATCAAAACCGAAAAGTAAGGCACCTAACATATCTTCTTCTGATACTTCTTTGGCACCACTTTCAACCATATTGATGGCTTCTTTTGTTCCAGCAACAGTTAATTCAATATCTGTTTGTTCCGCTTGTTCTACCGTTGGGTTTAAGACATATTCGCCATTAATACGACCAACGTCAACACCAGCAATTGGTCCATCAAACGGAATATCTGAAATTGCTAACGCTAAGGAAGACCCAAACATTGCAGCCATTTCTGGTGTACAGTCTTGCTCCACACTCATAACGATGTTCGTGATTTGGACTTCGTTACGGAAGCCTTCTGAGAACATTGGACGAATAGGACGGTCGATTAAACGAGCGGTTAATGTCGCACGTTCACTTGGACGACCTTCACGTTTAATGAAGCCGCCAGGAATTTTTCCTACCGCATACATTTTTTCTTCATAGTTTACAGTTAATGGGAAAAAGTCTACATCTTTTGCTTTTTTAGAGGCAACAGCAGCACTTAAAACGACCGTATCGCCGTAACGTACTAAGACAGCTCCATTGGCTTGTTTGGCTAATTGGCCGATTTCTACTTCTAGTGGGCGGCCGCCCCAAGTTGTTTTAAAGACTTGTTTTTCTGTCATAATTCTTCTCCTTTACTCTTGCTCTTTGGAAAAGTCAGACGGCTACTAAACAAATGAAAAAGTAACAAGTCGTTGCTGCTCTTTCATTTGGTTAGTAGTTCCTAAAAACTTTCCAAAGAGGACCTTCAATAGTGACAATAAGATAAAAAGCGAGATTCTGATTGAACCTCGCTTTATACGTAATGATTAACGACGTAATCCTAAACGTTGGATCAATTCGCGGTAACGTTGGATGTCAGTTTTACGTAAGTAAGCTAACAAGTTACGACGGTGACCGATTTTTTTCATTAAACCACGGTAAGAATGGTGATCTTTTTTGTGTGTACGCGCATGTTCGTTCAATTGGTTAATGTCTTCAGTTAAGACAGCAATTTGTACTTCTGGAGAACCAGTATCTCCTTCATGACGTGCGTATTCTTTAATGATTTCGTTTTTTCTTTCTTGTGAAATTGCCATTTGTTCCACCTCTTTCTCTATTATTCGTCTGATCACTGAGTGAAGCGTTGGTGACTCGCTAAACCAAGTGATAGATGGTGTGTTTCCACACAAGCTTACTTTACAGGAAACACCGCTAAAATGCAAGCTTAATCTCTATTATTCGATAGTTTTTTTAAACAATCTAGCCCCTTTTTTGGTGATTTTGTGATACACTAAATGGTGGTAAACAACTGATTATTTCAGCGCATGAATAAATAAAAGAAGAATTTTTTTATGTTTCAAAGGAGGAACCATTGAATGATTACAATGAAAGATATTATTCGTGAAGGGAATCCCACACTTCGTGCTGTGGCAGAAGAAGTGCCTGTCCCTATCACTGAGGAAGACCGACAATTAGGTGAGGACATGTTGACTTTCTTAAAAAATAGTCAAGATCCAGTCAAAGCCGAAGAATTACAATTACGTGGTGGCGTTGGTTTAGCTGCACCACAATTAGATATTTCTAAACGAATTATTGCTGTCCATGTTCCTAGTAACGACCCAGAAAACGAAACGCCTTCATTAAGTACGGTAATGTACAACCCTAAAATTTTGAGCCATTCTGTGCAAGATGTATGTTTAGGTGAAGGGGAAGGCTGCTTATCTGTCGATCGGGATGTACCTGGGTATGTCGTTCGCCATAACAAAATTACCGTCAGTTATTTTGACATGGCTGGCGAAAAACACAAAGTTCGTTTAAAAAACTACGAAGCGATTGTGGTTCAACATGAAATTGATCATATTAATGGCATCATGTTCTACGATCATATTAACAAAGAAAATCCATTTGCTTTAAAAGAGGGCGTTTTAGTCATCGAATAAAGAAAAAAACTGGGCCGTTTGTTTTCAGACAAACGGCCCAGTTTTTTTAAATGGCCTTCATTTCTTTTAAGGCTTTCCAAATCCCATCATTATCATTTGTATCTGTGACCATTGTGGCCACTTTTTGAATGGAATGACTCGCGTTGCCCATTGCGACGCCAATCCCTGCATGGCTTAACATTTCTCGGTCATTTTCGCCGTCCCCAAAGGCAATGATATTTTTTGCATCAATGCCCACACGTTTAGCTAAATACGTTAACGTAGCTGATTTTGAGCCATCTTTAGGCACAACATCTACGCTATGTTGATGCCAGCGAATAAAGCGAAATTCTGGGTATTCTTCTTCAAACGTACACTGATCTTCTGCGTCATAAAAAGCTAGCGCTTGGTAAATATCATTTTGACGATAAAAGTGTTCATCATAAGCAGGTGAATGAAAATGAAAAGAGTTCATCGCAATTTCCATTTTTTCAGCACGGTGCTGGTTGCTCTTCTTAATATCATCTAAGCCCACACAAGCAAATCCTAAGCCGCGTTGATCACTGTCTTGTGCCAAACGTTCCAACGCTTCAGCGTGCAATAAATTTTGATAATATTGCTCATGATCCACAAAAGCCGCGGCGCCATTACATAATACGTAATTGGTAAAATCTAAATCCCAAATCACCTCTTGCGCCATATAACGACTTCTGCCAGTTGCCAGCGTAACTAAGTGTCCTTGCTCTCGCAATTTTGCTAGCGCTTCTCTCGTGCTATCCAATGCTTTCTTCTCCGAATTTAACAACGTCCCATCAATATCAAATGCAAAAAGTTTTCTTTCCATCATTTCTCCTTATTCGCTCGCTTTCGCTAAATATTTACTGCCTTCTCGTTGTGCTAAAGGACTCAACACTAATTCTTTCATCAATTCCTCGACCCATTGCGGATTCGTTTTACTATATTGGCGTAATGACCAGCCAATCGCTTTTTGAATGAAGAACTCCTCTGTAGTTCTATCATAAATAATCGCCTTTTTCAACAAGTCCTGATTGGTCTTTTCTTTCAACATCAACTGTAAATTCAGCGCAACACGCCGATTCCAGAAATTTTCAGCGCCATAAAAAAGGGCAAAAATCGTTGGCAATTCAGTCAGATGCAACGCCACCCACGACCCAAAAAATTTTCGCCAAGCATCCACACTGTCCCACCACGCTTTTTGTGGAACATAGGCTTTAAACGCTACGACCTCTTCTAATGAAAATCTCCGAACATTTTGAAGGGCTAAATCAATAGCGACATACTGATATTCTCGTTCTGTTTTTTGATAATAAGCCTCAATCTCTTGGCATAATTTTTCCTTTGGCCACGTATGACTTTCTTTTAAAAGTTGTTTACTTAACGCTTGACGTTCTGGGGCGGGGATGCCTGCAAAAACAAATTGATGTTTCATATAAGCAGACATTTTTGCTGCTGTTTCTGGGTTCTTCTGAAATTGAAGTGTGTCCATTCCTTCGCTCCTTATAATAAAAAAACTATACTAAAACAGTGTACCATGTTTTAGTATAGTTGGTTGGTCAATTAATCAAAATACGTTAAGTTTTTGTTGTCTTTATCTAACCAGGCATAGCCGAGACCCATAATTAAGCCACCACCGATAAAGTTACCGATAAAGGCCCAGAACAGATTATGAACAACATTACCAGCTGTGAAAGCTTCAATTGCGCCGTTCGAAGCAAAGTAAGCTAAACTGAAGGCTGGGAAGTTGGCAATCACGTGTTCAAAACCAAGGAACGCAAAGATAAAGATAATGAAAATAATGGCCGCGACTTTGCCGGCGTCATCTTTCATTCGCATACTCACTAATACGGCTGTATTAACTACAATATTGGCGAACATAGCTTCAACTAAAATCTGTAGGGTGGTTTTTTCTAATTTTCCAGCAATCGATGTAAAGAAGAAACTATCTTTTGGCAAATCTTGGAACGGTACTGTAAGTGATACCAAGAAGCCAAACAAGACGCCACCAATTAAATTGAATAAGATACAGGTAAATAAAATTTTTGCAGCTAAGGAAAAGTTGACTTTTTTACGATAGACCCCAACAGTCATGTACAACATATTCGAGGTACCAAGTTCGGCATTCATATATAAAATCATCACAAGTGACCAACTGAACATGAAGGCATAAAGCATTTTCCCTAAACCATGAGAAATTCCTTCTCCTTTAATTGCGATTGCAAAAGCAACAGCTGTTCCCAACGTTAAAAATAGACAAGCAAGCATTGCACGAACAGCGTAGCGGGAAAAGCTGTTTGAGAATAAATTCACTTTCTTGTCGATGGATTTATCAATTTGTTCAAACAATGGTGAACCAGACTTCATTGTAAACTCCCTTTCATTCCGTTTTCAACTTATATTTTCAAAACATCTCCCCTTATTCTAATGAGGAAAAGTGTTTTTGTCTACCTTTTTTTCAGATTTCACTTTAAAACCTTGACGTTTCCTATCCTATTAAGTATACTAGATTTTGTGTAAAATAATTGCAGCAGAAGAATAATAACTCGTCAACAGTTCATTGCCAAACTTGGTTCAACTGCGTAACCGCGGCTGCAAAGGCGAAGGTTGAAGAATGAACTGAACGAATATGAATTTTTCATCTAATTATTTTACTCCAAAAAAACATTTATTTATTGGAGGAATTTTTAATGTCTCGTTATACTGGACCATCATGGAAAGTATCTCGTCGTCTAGGTATCTCTTTATCAGGTACTGGTAAAGAACTAGCTCGTCGCCCTTACAAACCAGGACAACACGGACCTAACAGCCGTGGTAAAGTTTCTGAATACGGAATGCAATTAACTGAAAAACAAAAATTACGTCATATGTATGGCATGAACGAACGTCAATTCCGTACGTTGTTCATTAAAGCAAGCAAAATCAAAGAAGGTAAACACGGTGTTAACTTCATGGTTTTACTAGAACAACGCTTAGATAACGTTGTTTACCGTTTAGGTCTTGCAACTACTCGTCGTCAAGCACGTCAATTAGTTAACCATGGTCACATCACTGTAGACGGCAAACGTGTTGATATTCCATCATACCACGTTGAAGTTGGTCAAGTGATCGGTGTTCGTGAAAAATCTCAAAACATCTCAACAATTAAAGAAGCGGTTGAAGCAACTGTTGGACGTCCAGCATTCGTAAGCTTTGACACTGAAAAATTAGAAGGTAGCTTCACTCGTTTACCAGAACGTGATGAACTTTACCCAGAAATCGACGAAGCACTTGTCGTTGAATACTACAACCAAAAACTTTAAGATTTCAAAAGGTCGAACTGCGGTTCTTACCTTCTTTCAAAACCTTGCCTTTCTTGGCAAGGTTTTTTTCTTTGCCCTCTTTACAAAATTGTTTACTTCCGCTAAACTATTGTTAACCAAATAAAACAATTGGTTAACAATAGAAAGTGAGGCTTCTTATGAATAAAGCATCGTTACGCTCTTTAATTTTAGCAGCAGAATTCGCTGTGATTATTGCTGTACTTTCACAATTTACAATTCCATTGGGGATTGTCCCCTTAACTGGACAAACATTTGCCATCGGCTTAACCGCTACCGTTTTGGGCAAGCGAACGGGGACCTACGCTATTTTAATTTACTTCTTATTAGGATTAATTGGTTTACCCGTTTACGCTGGGATGTCTAGCGGGTTCGGTGTACTCTTTGGACCAACTGGCGGCTATTTAATCGGCTTTATCTTTAACGGCTTATTAACTGGTTATATTTTAGAAAAAACAACCTTTAACTATACTTGGGCCATTATCGCAAATATTGCCGGTGCCTTAGTTACCTTAGTTTTCGGCATGATTTGGTTGAAATATTCCGCAAATCTGCCGTGGCCAAACGCTTTCGCTGGCGGGTTTGCTCCGTTTATTATTCCTGGTATCATCAAGGCTGTCGCAGCTGCTTATGTTGGTATTTTAATTCGCCAACGCTTTATGAAACGTTTTTTAGCACACCTTTCTTAAGGGGAAAACTTTTTTCTTTTCCTTGTCTGTAGTACACTAAAAGGACAAAGGAGTGAAGTCCATGTCCTCATTATTAAAACGATTGGTTCAGTTGGTTTTGTTAGTCGTCGCTGTCTTGCTAATTCGACACTATGTTTTCTCCCCTGCTGCGGTGAACGGCTCTTCAATGGAACCAACACTTCATAACAACGACCGTTTATGGGTGACCTCGATTAAAAAACCACAGCGCTTTGATATTATCGCTTTCCCTAGTCCTCGCAACGGCCAACGAGTAGCCAAACGTTTAATTGGTTTACCTGGCGAAACAGTCGAGTATCGCGATGATACCCTTTATATTAATGGTGTATCACTCAGTGAAGATTACTTAGCAAGTGCTAAACGAAATGTCTCTAAAAATGAAAATTATACCCAAGATTTTACGCTAGAGACCTTAGAAGCCACCCAATCCCTGACCGTTCCAGAAGGCATGTATTTTGTCTTGGGGGATAATCGCCCGCGCTCAGACGACAGTCGTTATTTTGGCTTTGTTAAACAAGCGAGTGTGGAAGGTGTTTTGACTTTTCGTTATTATCCATTAGATAAAATTGGCTTTCCATAAAATAGTAAACCGCCCTCAAAAAGTCTAACTTTTTGGGGGCGGTTTACTATTTTTTTAAGGTCCAGTGACTAAGTTCCACGTTACCGTTCCTTGATATTTCTCATTTATTTTCCCTTGGTTGGCAGGGACTTCTAATTTCACATTGGCAAAATCAAAATCTAATTGATAGACATCATTACCTGTAAATTGGTTATTAAGAATTACTGGTGTAGATGTGCCGTCACTCGTCAAAGTTAAGGCTTTCGTAACCCCAACTTTATTTGTTAACTCTGTGACTTGATTATAGTTTTCGATTGCTATAACATCCGCACTTCCTAATAATAAACGCGTACTAGTTGGCAAACTATCAGCTGATGCTGTTAACTGTGACAATTGTGCTGTTAACTGCCAATTAGGTTGGCTTGTCTTTATTCGTAGATATGGATTACGTGTGCCGTTGCCATAGTAATCAGCTGCTTTTTTCAGTCCGTACTGCTTAGTGCTACTGTTAATCGTAATTTTCCCAAAATCAAATGTTGGTGTACTAATGAAACCTTCTTCTACTGGTGTTGGCGTAATCGTTTGATCTTCTCCTTGAATACGTACAAAGTTACTAGCTGTCACTGCAGAAAAGTTTCCACTAGCTGTCATTTCTGCGGTTAAAAGTTGTCTTGGTTCTCCCGTAATTTTCGCTGTGTTCACTGTCACTAAGGCTTCGCCGTTCACAGGAATCTCTATATCTAAGTTAACTCCTGCTTGCCATTGTTCTGCCGTCACTGGAATAATTTTATTTGGTGTATTACCAATGCGAACAGCTAATTGTGTTGGTGGTGAAATACCTGCCGCCCATTTGGCCGTTGGAGCTAGTTTAACGTTGGTCAATGGAACTTCACTGGTATTTTTTAGTTTAACTATCCACATCATAGAAGCTTCATTTGGGATCACTTCTAGTAACCGACTAACCGTCATTTCTGCTGTTGGTTGGACTTCCTCATAGACCGCTGTCATGTCATCTTTATCGTCGTAAGTCACGGCGTAACTTGGTGTTTTAGTCGTTGTCAAGGTGCCTGGTTTGGTTTTACCTTTGTACCAGCCTTTGAACTTATAGGTTTTGCCGTCTGCTTGATACGTGTTTGGCAAAGTACCGCTTTGTTTGAAGGTGAAGTCATTGCTGGTCATTGGTGTTTTCTTGTTTTGGGTAAAACCTGTTGGCGGCGTGATAGCTACGCCGTTAGTATCTACGAACTTTTCGGTGACTTGTTTCCGAGTGACTACGTAATTAAGTGTTTCTCGGTACGTTGCAGTGCCATCAAATCCGTATAATACTGGTTCTACTGGAGTGCCAATGGGGGCGACACTCAGGATTCTTAAAAATTCATTACCATCCGTGTTTAGAGAGAAAACATTTTCACTGCTTTTAGAAAACACGCTATCTCTTGTGCGTAATACAAAAGGAGTCATATGATTTCCAAACTGCGGTAACTCAGTTGTTTGTTGTGCACTATATCTGGTCATCCTCAGTGTAGAATTGGGCACAGCAACAATACTGTCGACATACTTTAGCGTGTTATCAATCTTTAATTGTTCAACCGCGTATATATTCATCCTATAATTTGCTGGTAAATCTGTAAAAAAATCGTATGGTAAAGGAACCGTTGCATTGACAGCTACTCGATATTGACCGCCTTCTGCATTAGAAGAAGTAATTGGATAATTAACCGCATACGATCGCCATAAACTAGTTGCGTTTTCATATCCAAATTTAGTATACGTCCCTGATAACGTTAAGTTTTCATCAGTAAAAGCTTGCCCTGATTCATTAGTGAAAGCCAAGGTTATTCTCGGATAAATCACTTGATTATTCGGCACCCAACGTGGCGAAATACTCGTTTGTCGGTCATTTTCACTACTATTTTCTGCAGGTTGTGCTGTTGTGTTTGTTTTTATCTCTGGTGTTTCCAGTGGCGCTTTTGTCTCTGCTTGTTTCGCTGTTTCCTGTGTTACTTTTTCCCGACTCGTTTCAGTCGTTTCTTGACTGCTTTCCGTACTTTCTGGCGTTGCGCTACTTGCTGATGTTGCTTCCTTAGCGCTACTTGCTACTGTCGGACTACTTTCAATCGTGATTGTTTCCGCAACTGCGGTCGCGCCAGAAAAGGCGTTAATCACTAAAGAACTACACAAGCCAATGGTTGCTAATCGTTGCCACTTAGTTTGCTTCATGTCGTCCCTTCTTTCTCTGGACCATTCCGACAAGACCAATCAAGACAAGACCAAGAATGCTCAGGTTTGCCTGACTCTTGCTTCCTGTACGAGGGAGCTGCGAGCCAGCTGTGGTGGTCTGTGTCGAACCACCACTTCGTTGATCTCCTTGCAGAGGACCAGCTGGTTCCTTGGGATCCGCAGCTGGCTCATCTGTTTTCGGTGGGGCATCTTTAGGAGCGGGTGTTGCCGGATTGTGGTAAAATTCAATCCCCACCGAACTAGAACCACCCTCAGATGCTTCAACATTTATAAAAAAACTAGGGGAAAATAGTAAACACGCAATTATTAAATAACGCTTTTTTTCATTTAAAAACCTCCTTTTAACTCATTCACATTCTTCTATATAAAGAATGCGTAAACAACCTTTTTCATACCTTTATAATAGCAAAGAACTCTTTGTTCAAAACATCATTTTTTTTCATTTGACAACATCTATTCGCGAAAATCCCTTATTAAGCAAGGGTTGCTACTCTTGTTATTTAAGCAAAAAAGGCTATAAAAACGTACTTTTCCATAGAAATCAGCCAGTCATCCCTTAATTTTTTTCAAAAAAACTACAGAAAAGCTCACAATGTTAGTGTTTAAAACTAACATTGTGAGCTTTTCTCATTTTTGACGATTGGATAATTCGATAAAATAACACTAAAACACAAAATAACTGTCTGTTTCTCTTATTGGGCAACAGCTAATTGATACAATGGCAGGAGTTGTTGATAGGTTGCCAACATATAAGCTCGTGCTTTTTCAGGGTTTTGCCACAAGGCACTATCTTTGGGAATGATGCGCCCAATTTCAAACTCACCTTTTTTTACATCTCTAAAACGAGTTAAGGCTTTTTCTAAATCCGTTTCTGGCAGCGGAGTAATTTGAGGAACCGTGTGATCCAAGGAAACATACGTATCTTCTGGTAATGCTTGGAATAATTGCTGATTCTCTAAAAAGGCTTGCGCAATCTGCTTTTCATTTTTAGGATTATCAATGAATGACAACCACATAAACACATAGTCGCCCCAAATGCCTAATTGAAAATGCGGCTGCATTTTATACCCGCGCTTATTCGGACTAAGTGCTGACCAAGTATTTTCTGGTGGATACACGGTGCGACGGCGATGTTGCGCAATATGGACAAACAACTCCGTTCCTAGTTCAGGCGCTAGTTGTTCGGCAAAATACGTGTCTAATTCTTGAAAAATCGGTTGAATTTGCGCACGGATAACCGCCATTCGTTCATCTAATCCAGCAACTTCAAAGGCTGCGAATTCTTTTTCTGTAAACATCAACATTTCTCTAATTCCTCTCTCAACTTGTCTTCCGCTTCTATTTTTGTCGATTTTGCCATGTTTCCAGTGTCATCCCACGATAAACATCTGTGACAATTTTTCCTTTACTAATTCGAGCATTGGGTAGTGTTCCTTCGTAGGTAAAACCAATTTTCTCCATGACACGACCAGAAGCTGGATTGTCTTGATCATGTAAAGCAAAGATTCTCATGAGTTTCATTTTTGCAAAACCCAGTTCAACTAACGCCGTCGCGGCTTCAGGCATGTAGCCTTTGCCCCAAAAGGCACGGTTCAAGACATAGCCTAATTCTCCAATATTATTGGTTTCATTGACCCGCAAATCAATCGTGCCAATCATTTTGCCCGTTTCTTTCACTTCGATCCCATATTTTCCTAAAGGTTCCCCCATAAAAAATTTAGCAATGTTTTGTCTTGTCTCAGCGATTGTTTGATTTTTCAAAAACACATAGCGGACCGTTTCCTCATCTGAAGCATATTCGTACATATCTTCTGCATCGGCTAATGTGACAGGTCTTAAAATCAAGCGTTCGGTTTTGATTCGTTGGTTTTCTGCAAAAATCAATGGATAATTCATGAGCAAAACTCCCTACTTTTCTACATACTTTACCGAAAAACAGCGAAACACGCAAGGAAAATCGGCATTTCCTTGCGTGTTTCTTTAATTAGCGTTTAAGCGAATGATGGCAATGATCGTCTGAACAGCTTTGACCATTGATTCAACGGTAATGAATTCATATTGCCCATGAAAATTCTCGCCACCTGTAAATAGATTAGGCGTGGGAATGCCCATGAAAGAAATCTTAGAACCATCTGTCCCGCCACGAAATGGTGTGATGATTGGTTCAATGTCACAACTTTCCATTGCTTGGACGGCCAATTCTACAGGAGTCCAATCTTTTTCGATGATTTCCTTCATATTATAGTATTGGTCTTGGAAAGTAATTGTTAGTCTGGGTTTATCCGCCAGCGCATTTAAACGTTGGACTTGTTTTTCCAAAAATTGCTTTCTCGCTTGAAAGTTTTCTTGATCATGATCCCGAATGATATAGACAAGTTCTGCTTTTTCAATACTTCCTGTAAATTTATTGAGTAAATAAAATCCTTCATTTCCACGTGTTTGTTCTGGCACTTCCTTTTGCGGTAGTGATTGATCAAGTTGTTCGCCTAATTTAATGGCATTTACTAACGAACCATAGGCCGTTCCCGGATGGACACTGGTTCCCTCAATTGTTATCACAGCTTGGGCAGCGTTAAACGTTTCATACTCGAAATGCCCCACGCGGCCACTGTCAATCGTATACGCAAAAGCGACTGGGAAGTTCGGCGCATCAAATTGATCGGCCCCGCGTCCAATCTCTTCATCTGGACCGAAGGCGAGCCAAACATCCCCCCGCGCTACTTCTGGATGTGCCAAAAAATACTCAACAGCAGCTAATATCTCGACAATTCCCGCTTTGTCATCTGCTCCTAAAAGTGTGGTTCCGTCTGTAGTAATCAACGTTTCCCCTTGATACTCTTTTAAATTGGGAAATTCAGCAACTGATAAAACGATGCCTTGTTCTTGATTCAAGAGGACATCTTGACCATCATAATTAGTGATGACTTGGGGACGGATGTTTTCTGCTGAAAAATCCGCCGTATCCAGATGTGCAATCAAGCCGATACTCTTCGCTGCAGGTTGGTTACCAGGCAACCGTGCCGTTAAAAAGCCGTTTTGTTCGTTATAATGCACATCGGCCAAGCCTAATTCATGAAGTTCTGTTTCAATCATTTTGGCTAAAACCACTTGACCGACCGTCGTCGGTGTGGTTTGACTGTTGGCATCTGAACGGGTGTTAACTTTCACGTAAGTTAAAAATCGTTCGACTAATTTTTCCATTTTTTACTCCTTCTTCCTGAATCATTCTGTTAAATAAGCATTGCGCAAGTGGAAATAGTCCCCATACAAGTGATAACTAATGCCTTTCAATTTAGGATTGATTAGATAATTTGAGGCACTTTGATACAGCGGTACTTGGGCAGCATCTTGGTTCAACAAGATGTCTTCCGCTTCTTTGTATTCTGCAAACTGTTTCTCTGGATTATTGGCATTAATCGTTCGTGCATCTTCTACCAGTTGGTCGTATTTGGCATTATGATAATTGCCATAATTGTAACTTGATTCTCCTGCATATAAGTTAAAGTAAGAGTCTAATTCACTACTGCCGGCAATCCATCCTGAAAGAGACAACTCATAATTTTTTTCACGTCGCGATTGGTTCACATTATTACTTGGTTGCGATGAAATGGTAATTTCTAAACCTGGCAGATTTTCTTGCAACTGACTTTGAACATATTCAGCAATTCGTTTTCCTTGATCTGTATCTGCCGCCAGCAAGGAAAGTTTCACTTTTTTACCGACATCCGCTTGGGCTTTCGTCCATTCTGCTTGGGCTTTTTTGACATCATTTTTCAAATATTCACCACTGTAAGCTCGGAAATCTTCATCTGTTTCTGGATTCGCATAAAGTTTACTTGGAATCAATCCGTTGAGGGGGTTTGACCCATCGTTTAAGACACTTTGTGTTAAGGCTTCTTTATCAATTGCTTGGCCAATCGCTTTTCGTAAATGAACATTCGCTAATGGCGTTCCTTCTTTTTTGTTGAAATCTAAGAAGTAGTTGGCCACATCTGGATGACTGACATAGCCTGGATCATCTTGATATTGTTGAACATATTGTCCGTTAATGCGAACTAAGTCTAGTTCATTCGCTTGATATAAGTTAATCCCAGTATTATCTTCTTTGATTGTGCTAACCGCAACTTCTTCCAGTTTCACTTGATCCGCATCATAGTATTCTGGATTTTTTTTCAATGTCCAAGTATCTGAAGTCGCATCCCAATTGGCTAGCGTAAATGGCCCGCTATAAAGTAAATGTTCACTATCCAAGGCGTAATCTTTGCCTTGCGCTTCGACAAATTTTTGATTTTGTGGCGCTAACCAAGCAATCGAAACGACTGCTAAGAAGGAAGGTTGGGCCTGTTTTAATTCAACAATGAATTCTTTGTCATTAGGGGCTGAAATCCCTAATTCATCGACTGACTTTTCACCGTTGCGTATTTCAAAACTATTTTTAACACTGTCTAGTAAATAAGCATTCGGTCCAATAGTCGCTGGTGTCACCAGTTTTTTCCAAGAATAAACAAAATCTTGGGCCGTGATTGGCTCGCCATTGCTCCACTTAATCCCCTCCCGCAAGGTAAAGTGATACTTGCGCCCATCGTCACTAATCTTGACATCTTTAGCTAGAGCTGGCACCGTGGCACTATCATCATCAAACCGATACAGGCCTTCAAATAAATGTTGCGCCATTGTAAAGGTATTTTTATCTGTTGTTTGTGTTGTATCCAATGTTGAGATTGGTGCAGGTGAACTAATACTGATTTTTTGTTCAGCTGCTAAATTTCCCGAATCTACTTTCTCTGCCGCTTCTTTGGTTCCGCCACATGCGGCTAAAAGAAACCCTGTTGCAATCAAACCTACTACTTTTTTCCCCAATTTCATGTTGTTGCCCCCTCATATTTTTTAAACAAATAAAAAAAGCATTCGTCCTAAAAAGGACGAATGCTTATGCAATCGCGGTACCACCTTTGTTGATCTCTTCGCTAAAAAAAGATCCGCTCGTTTCCAGTACAATCATACTGTAGCGCTATAACAGGCGCACCTGAATTGGTTTAAGCAAACGGCTTCAACCAACCTGTTCAAAGGCCATTTTCCCCTTTAACTTCACTACCTCTTCTCACCAAACGAGGCTCTCTGCAAGCTATTTTAAAAAGTACTTTCCTTCTCATCACATTTTGTTCTTTTATTTGTTTCATCAATCATACTGATTTACGGATAGTTTAGCAAACATTTTCGAGGCCGTCAACTACATTTTTAATTTAAAACTTTTTTGTTTTTCATCAAAAAAAGAAAAGAGGTTTCAATTCCTCTTTTCTAAAACAATTTTACTCTAATCCTTTTTTAACATCTTCTATCATCAAATGCATTGATTCTAATCCACCACCGCTTAGATACCAAACATCTGGTTGAAGCATAATGACTTTATCATTTTTACCAGCATCGGTTTTTTGAATCAATTCGTTTGCAGCGACGTTATCTTTTGAATCGTCGCCACCAATTGCTTTGGTGCGATCTACCACAAAGAGAATCCCAGGATTTTTTTCTAAAACATATTCGTAAGAAACACTTTGCCCATGAGTGGAAGCTTCAATCTTATCGTCTGCTGCTTTGAAGCCAAATGTATCATGAATTAAACCGAAACGAGAGCCTTTTCCGTAAGCAGAAAGTTGTCCTTCGTTAACTAACACAACAAGCGCATTATTCGCGCTAGCTTCTGCTTGTTTTTTCACGTCAGCAATTTCTTTTTCTAAGCCAGTTATTTTTTCTTTAGCTACCTCTTCTTTATCAAAAATAGTGCCTAACGTTTCGATATTTTGTTTCGTTGATGCCCAAGGATTTTTGGCATCTACAGCTAAGTAAATGGTTGGCGCAATGGCTTTTAATTGTTCTTGATAATCTTGTTGACGACCAGAAATAATAATTAAGTCTGGTTTTAGTTGATTGATTTTTTCTAAATCTGGTTCTTTAATACCGCCTGCTGATTCAACTTTTTGGTATTTTTTCAAATACGCAGGGATATTTTTGGTTGGCGCACCTACCACGCGGTCACCGACACCTAGTGCGTCCATTGTATCCAAGGAACCATTATCAAAAACAACGACTTTCTGAGGATTTTTGGGAAAGGTTAATTGACCATTGGTGTCTTTGACTGTAACTTCCGTTTTGGCTGTTGTTTCCGTTGTTGCAGAATCTGCTGTTTTTTTATTTGTTTGACAAGCACTTAACATTAACAGTCCCATCATTGAAACTGCCATCATTGCTAAAAATTTCTTTTTCATTCTTTTCCTCCAAAAATGTTATTTTTAAATTGCCCGATTTAGTGATAAAGACAAAAGCGTTTTCCTTCAATTTCACAAATCCGGATATTCATTTCATAAAGATCATTTAAAATACTTGTTTGAATAACTTCTTCTGTTGCGCCATGCGCATAGAGCTTGCCGCCTTTCATGGCGACAATTTCATCTGCATAGCTTGCGGCAAAATTAATATCATGTAGAACAATCAGAATCGTTTTTCCTAGTTCATCTACTAAGCGTTTAAGAATCTGCATCATTTGAACCGCATAATTCATGTCGAGGTTATTTAAGGGCTCATCTAATAAAATATAATCGGTATCTTGGGCTAAAATCATGGCAATATACGCCCGTTGTAATTGGCCCCCAGAAAGGGTATCAATGTATTCTTCCGCCATTTCAGTTAAGCCCAATTGTTCCAGTGCTTCTGTTACTTTTTCATGGTCAGCGCTTTTTAAGCGACCTTTGGAATAAGGAAAACGGCCAAAATTGACTAGTTCTCGCACAGTTAATTTAAGTTGTACACCGTTGGCTTGTTTTAAAAGGGCAATTTTTTGTGAAAAAGCCGATTGCTTCCAGGTTTTTACTTCTTGCTTGTCCAGATAAATTTCCCCGGTATCTTTGGGAATTAAGCGACTCATCATGGCTAGCAGCGTGCTTTTCCCAGCGCCATTTGGTCCAATAAAGGCCGTTAATTTGCCTTCAGAAATAGGTAAATCAATGTCTGAAACGACAAATTTATCGCCATATTTTTTTGATACATCACTCATCTGGATCATGTGCGTTGCTTCCTTTCTGCAATAATTTTCCATATAAAATAAACGCCCCCAACAAATTGAATCACCACACTGAGCGGGGTATTCAAATGAAAGACCTGTTCAACCATCAATTGACCAAACACCAGTAAAAAGACTGCTATTAAACTCCCTGCCACAAACAGTTCTCGGTGGCGATAGGTTTTCATGAATTGATAACTCATATTGGCCACGATAAAACCTAAAAATGTAATCGGTCCCACTAATGCTGTTGATAAGCCGACCAGACTACTGATCAAACACAACAACACTAATTGAAACTGATTCACAGCAATCCCCAAATTCTGTGCTTGATGGTTCCCTAAATGTAAAACGTCTAAACGGTAACTTTCCCGCCAAAGTATCCCACAAATCATGAGTACCGCCACACCAACGAAAACGAGATACTGACTATTGACGTTACCGAAACTGGCAAACAACTTTCCTTGGAGTAAGTCGTATTCGTTAGGATCCATAATCACTTGTAAAAACGTACTAATACTACTGAAAAAAGTACCTAAAATCATGCCAATCATCAATAATAAAAATAAATCGGATTGATTTTTGCGTAATAGAAAATACGATAAACTAGTACTTAAAAACACCATTAAAAAGACGTTCATCAAAAACGAACCAAGACTTACTTGACCTAACGCTTGTGCGCCTCCTAAAAGAAAAAATAACACCGTCTGTACAAAGACATACAAGGAATCCATCCCTAAAATGTTTGGCGTTAGGAAATGATTTTGCGTGACCGTTTGAAAACTAATGGTTGAAAAAGCCGCAGCGATTCCGACAAATATAAAAGCCAATAACTTTTTCCCTCGTAACGCCAAAGCAAAGGACCAATTGCCATACGTGTTATAAGTTAAATAACAAAGGCTCACAATTACTACGGCAGCTAAAAGCAAAAGTAATGAAAGCCATTTTTTTAAAGGCCGTTTCATTGTTTGCGCCCCCTTAGTAATAATAAAATGAACAAAATGCTCCCTAATGTTCCGACAACCACGCTGACAGGAATTTCATAGGGGGCAATCAATACTCGTGCTAAAATATCACAGATTAACAAGAACAAACTCCCGCAAATCCCAGTTAACCACAAGGTATTTTTCATATGATCGCCATAACGTAAAGACACGAGATTAGGAATCACAACCCCTAAAAACGGAATATTCCCCACCATCAATAAAACGATGGCACTTGCTAAAGCAACCAGCGTCAAACCTAAAAACTGAATTCGCTGGTAATGGACGCCAAGACTATTTGCAAATGCTTCACCCATACCAACGACAGTGAAATGATAAGCAAATAAATAAATAACAAACCACAAAGGAATCATTAAGAATAACCATTCATAATTCCCTTTCATAACTGTGGAAAAATTTCCTTGTAACCAAGCAGACATATTTTGAACCAATTGGTATTGATAGGCAAAAAATGTGGCAATTGAACCTAGAATGTTACCAAACATCACGCCCACCAAAGGGACCATCACTTGATTCTTACTTGGTAATAATCGAATGAGCGCTAAGAATAACAAGGTCCCGCTTAGCGCAAAAATAAAAGCAATTGCCGTTCGATAGAGAAACGGAGCTGTTGGGAAAAATAACATTGCGACTAAAATACCCAACCTTGCACTATCGGTTGTTCCAGCGACACTAGGAGCGACAAATTTATTTTGTGTGAGTTGCTGCATAATCAATCCAGAAATACTCATCGTACTACCAGCAATGATTAAACTCAACGTGCGGGGAACACGGGTGGTAAATAAAACAAATTGTTGCTGCGCATCTAATTGAAACAACTGAGAAAGTGCAATGTCCTTCACCCCTATCACTAATGACAATAAACTGAAAAGTAATAGTAGAACAAACAAACCAATCTTTTTCATGAGAAAACTCCATTTTTATTTAATTGAGAATGATTCTCATTCTTAATTACAGTGTATGAGAAAACCATCACAAATGCAACCACTTTTTTTCCTTTACTAAAAACTTCTTCTCAAGCCGACTGACCAACGACTTATCTAAGATATGCTATAATGGAGGGAAACGTTAGGAAAGGAGTGTTACTGAATGGCGAATGATGACTTACAACAACGTCTGGATAAAGGAATGTACGGTACGCCCCTCGTTAATCCTGAAGAACAACACAAATACATGGGCACATTTCGTGAACGCTGCCGTCTCTCCATGACCGTCGCTGAAATGAAAGATGCACAGAACCAAAAACATTTATTAGAAGAATTAGCGAAGCATCCTGAAGTTACAGTACTTTTAAATGGCGAAATCTCTTCTGACCTGCAAAGTACCTATATTAAATTATTAAATCAGCATGGCGCAAACTTTAAGATTGTTAACAATTTTGTGGAGAACAACCCTGACTCTCTCGGCTTACTGTTAGCTGAAAAACATGCAGTCGATGAACCTGTGATTGACGTTACAGAAAAATATCCTCAAGCAACAGAAACGCCAAAAGAAGAGCCAACAGCTAAAAAAGGCTTTTGGCAAAAACTATTTCACTCATAAAAAGCTCAAGGAAAGTTATGAGTCATTGGATTGTTTAAACATAAGTTATGAGCGCTTCCATTTATAATAGAATTATGCTATTATGAAAATGAAAAAGAGAGGTATGCGGGTACATACCTCTCTTTTATACCAACACCAGTTATAAGAACTGGTGGCTTACTGAGTTAAGTTTTTGTTGTTCTTTAACCGTTCAGCCGTCTAAGCTTATGAACGGTTATTTTTTATCGTTTTTCGTTGCTTCAAGGATACCGAAAATCAGTAGTGCAACAAACGCTAATCAGCTGAACAAAAGCAACTCCTTCGGAAATAAGCCGAAATTCTCCAAAAATTGAAGAACTATTTTCGGAAATTCCTTCTTATTTCTCGGAGCTAAACGCTTTCGCCTTAGCCTCAGAGCAAAACTAATCATCAATTCCAATGCCGCTTCGATTGACAAAAAAATGCTCCTTTCGTTAAAGTGCATCGGATACACATAGGCATCACCTGCCTCTCTAACTCAGAGCCACCGTCATACAACTTTCATTGGTAATAGCTTTAGTATAACCTATTGGGTTCACCAAGAAAACGTTTTTATAAAGAATACCGCCAAAAAATCTATTATGAATTTTTTGGCGGTATTCTTTTTTTATTGAACCACTTCTGGGTATAAAAGTTTTAAAACGTCCATTGTCAAGCGTCTACCCTGTCCAGCGTATGGATACACATGCATGTGCATGGCTGGATTAAAGTTCGCTTCGATAATCCCGTACGTTAAGCTATCACGTGTGCCTTTTACGTCTTTGTCAGGAATGATTAAATCAATGCCACAAATTTTGGCTCCTAAAGCAGCTACGGCCTCAATGGCGATTTGTTTATAACTATCATCAATGACATCGGTCATATCAATCGAATCCCCGCCCGTGCTAACATTAGAATTTTCTCGCAAGTACACGATTTGCTCTTTTTCTGGCACAGAATAGATAGTTAAACCTTGTTCTTTCAACATTAGTTTTTCTAAATCATTTAACTGGATTAATTCTAGTGGTGCACGGTGATTGGTCCCCCGCAATGGATCACTATTTTTAGCGGCCACCAATTCTTCTACAGTGTGTTTGCCATCTCCGGTAACATTGGCTGGCACGCGCAACATGATGGCTTTTACATCATTATCTAACACAAAGAACCGATATTCTGTTCCAGGTAAAAACTCTTCAATTAAAACCGCTGTGTCCTCTTTAAAAGCAATCCGTAACGCTTCCGTAAAGTCTTCCAACGAAGCGCCTTCTTTAAAAATGGTAATTCCTAAACCGTAATTCGTTGATTTTGGTTTCACGACAAACGCTTTATTGGCGTAGCGTAAATGTGCTTCTTGTGCCTCAATAAAAGATGAAAATTCTTCACCGCCAGGCACATGGAACCCTGCTGCAGACAAAATTTTCTTTGTCACGGTTTTGTTTTCCATAATCAATGGTACCACGTAGTTATCTTTGCTAGTCATGTTGGCATTTTTGACGTATTCAATGTGCTCGCCATGTTGCAGTTTCAAAAATTGCTCTTGTTCATCTAAAATTTCGATTTCCAAACCTTTTTGAATCGCATCAAACAAGAAAATTTGTGTGGATAATTCCATCTCACGGAAACCAGCTAATTGATAAGGGCGTTCAAAGGCCATACTTTGATATTGGTTTCCAAAAATATTTCCCAGTTCACTGTTGGAATTTTCTTGAATAATCGTCCACATTTTGCCAGAAACGGTGTCTTGTGGATTCCGCAGTTGTTGATAATACTTACCGACAACTTCTTTGCCTTTGCGAATGCCTAGAGCATCTAACATATCAATCATTTCTGAAAAAATCCGATCGCCTTCTGCAATTAACTTAATCGTTTCATGAGGATGACCAAGAGCCACTTGTTCATTAAAAATATCGCCAGTTTTTACCCATTCATCCGCTTCTTCTTTTTCATCTGTCCACAATAAATACAACATGAAATAATGTAAGAAATCCACAGTATCTTCCACAATGCCTAAACGTGAAAAAGGATTTAAGTCTAAATTACGCAACTCGATATAGCGAATACCTGTTTTAGGCAGATCAGACATTTGTTTCCCGCCACGTAAGCGCACAGGCGCATAAAATTCTTTTTCTTCAGAAAGTAAACCATTTTCCACCATGCGATGAATATCTTCTAAATAGCGTTCCAATGAGGCATACGATACTTTCACATTGTCATGATTTCTGTAGCCATACGTACTATTCCGAATACTGCGAATGGGTTCTTGCGGTTGGTCGTCATAGACCCTAAAGTAGCCGTCTTCACTAACTGGCGAAGCCCCAAAAAGATACGTAATTAACCAACGATAACGTAAAAAGTTACGGGCAACTTTCATGTACACTTTCGTTTTAAATTGTTTGCAATCTGTCACTTCGGATTGTTCATCATATAATTGCTGAATCAGGGCTTGGTCATATTCAAAATTAAAATGAATTCCGCTGACCATTTGTTTTCGTTTGCCATACTCTTTTGCCAAATAACGACGATATAACACCGCATCATATTGATCTAATTTAGCGATTTTAATCTCTTCATCTTTTGTTGGTAATTGTGGCGGCATACTTAATGGCCACAGCATTTCATCTTCTGGAATCGAACGACGAGCCACATCGTGAATGGCATCTAAAAAACGAAGCATTTCTGTGCCGCTATTTGCTACAGGCGTGATTAGTTCTAATTGTGTTTCACTAAAATCTGTTTGAATATATGGATGATAAGAACGGTTACCAAAAACCGTGGGATGATCAGTTGTCGCTAAAAGCCCTTCTCGTGTACTACGTTGGTTTTCTTTTTCTAAACCAAAACGAGCCATCAATACGTAAGGACGAACATTTTTCTTTTGCATTAATTCTCTATAATTCATCTTGTCGCCTTTCTTTCTACAAACTATCTGTTTCTCTTACTATTATATAGGAAAACGAGTAAATATGCTGTTTTTTTGAACGTTCGCTTGAGAATTTTCGAGACACTTTTTGAGAGCGCCTTTTTCCGTTATACTGAAAACAACTAGTTTATAGAAAATGGGGATTGCTCATGAAAAATCGTGCATTACTTTTAATTGACTTTCAAAAAGGCATCGAAAGTCCGTCGCAGCAATTGTACCGTCTACCAGCAGTGTTGGAAAAGGTCAATCAGCGTATTGCTGTCTACCGCCAACACCATGCGCCCATTATTTTTGTTCAACATGAAGAAACCGAATTACCTTTTGACTCAGACTCTTGGCAACTTTTTGAAAAACTGGATGCACAACCTACAGATTTTTTCATCCGCAAAACACATGCGAATGCCTTTTACCAAACAAATTTAAATGATTTACTGACGGAACAAGCCGTTCAAACGTTAGAAATTGCTGGTGTCCAAACCGAGTTTTGTGTGGACACTACAATTCGGATGGCTCATGGTTTAGGCTATACGTGTTTGATGACACCGAAAACCACTTCCACCTTGGATAATGGACATTTAACCGCGGCACAAATTATCCAACATCATGAAGCTATTTGGGCTGGCCGCTTTTTGACTTTTTTGAGCCTGTGACAAAAATCACTTTGGATTTTTGTTCCGGGCTCAAAATCTGATAAACGGCGGGAACAGAACCAACTCCTTCGGAAATAAGCCGAAATTGTTGAGAATCACGAAGAACGTAGTGATTCGATGATGAACAATACCTACTTGGTCTCCAAAAATTAAAGAGCAATTTTCGGAAATTTCTTCTTATTTCTCGGAGCTAAACGGTTCTGTCCCGACCTCTTTTCCAAAAAATTGTTTGTTCACTATGTTTTCTTGTCGTATTTCATGTTAGTATAAGGAAAAAGTGTTCAGTTGATTAGTTGAAGATTTAGAGTGTGGGACATAAGTCGATTAGGCTTGTCTCTCATGTTCTGTCTTTTTTTATGTCATCATTCACTAAACTAATAAATAATTGGAGGTATTTTATGAACAAATTTTTTACAGCCCAACGTTTAAAAGACACCGCCTATGTAACAGTCGGTGCATTCATTTTGGCCATTTCAATCAATGCGGTCTTATTGCCAAATAAACTTGTCGCAGGCGGAGCCAATGGCATTAGTATTGTTATTAATTATGTTTTCGGGATTAGTCCCGCCATTGTTCTTTACGCCATCAATATTCCTCTTTTAGTGCTTTGTTTCTTACTTCTTGGGAAAGAGGTCGGTGTCAAAACCATTTATGGCAGTCTTATTTATCCATTTTTTGTAGGAATTACTTCGGGGATGCCTGTTTTAACACATAATATTTTTCTAGCAGCATTATTTGGCGGTATTATTACAGGTGCTGGCCTAGGCTTGGTTTTCCGTGGCAATGCTTCAACTGGTGGGACAGCAATCATTTCACAAATTGTCAATAAATACTTCAAAGTTTCCTTAGGTATTGCTATTTTATTCGTCGATGGTTTAGTCATTTTATCAGCAATGTACGCTTTTAATGCAGATATTGTGTTATTCTCTTTAATTTGTTTATTTACAATTGGTCGTGTCGTTGACATGATTCAAGTTGGTCTGGTTCGCTCGAAGAATGTGATGATTATTTCACCAAAATATGTCGCTATTCAAGAACGCTTATTACGTGAACTAGATAAAGGTGTGACCTTGGTGCCAATCGAAGGCGGTTATCGAAGCGCGAAAGGCATGCTCTTAATGACTGTCATTCGTGAAAAAGATTTTCCCCGCTTAAAAGAAGCCATTCTTGATATTGATGAAGAAGCTTTTTTGATTTCAATGAGTGCGAGTGAAGTCTACGGAAAAGGATTTAGCTTGAAAAAAGTAGCTGATTCTTATGGCGTTGAAGCTACTAATGCCAATAATTTACAATAGTTTTTTGTAGGAAAAGAGCCGCAAAATCTGTAGAGATTTTGCGGCTCTTAATTTATACTCTATTGTTCAGTCATCTTAAAAAATTCGATTTCTTTATTCAGTTCTTCGATTAATTCGTTTTCATCGGTTAATGTTAAGATTTTCATTCCTCGCTCTATTAGTACGCTATTTTTTTCACAAATTCCCATTCTAACAAAATAAACGCCTAAAAAATCATATCGTTTTAAATCTAGTGCTAGTTGTTTCATTCGAAGCAAAACATTTTCACACTCAGCCATCTTACAATTTTTCAAATAAATGGTTGATAAATTAGTCAATATAGATATTTCAAGATCTTTAATTTTAGCATATGTACTGTATTTCTTTAAAGAATACAATAACTTATCGGATATGGCTTCGATTGTTTCAAGTGGGAAATAAAACAAAATACCATTAAGTAAGCGAATCTCATTATAATACCATACATCCATTTTCTCTAATCTAGTCCAAATTTGACTAATTAGCAGTTTCGATTTGCACACATTGCTACTCATTGATTCTAATTGGAAGGCTAACTGAGCTTTTAATAGCATCTGAATATCTTTGATATAATAATCATCCGTTATTTTTAAAAATTTTTCGCATCGTTTTAGCAAGTCCTTGATATTCACTTTGTCTGTATTATTTATTAAAGAATTGAATTCTTCAATGATACACTCTCTTTCCTGGGGCTGATAAACATTACATATATACTCGAACTCAGAAAAACTCATATTTATTTGTTGTAATAAATACTCCATAGTTTGATAACTTGGCATTATTTTACAATTTTCTAATTTGGATAAGGTTGTTCTGGATAATGCTTCATGACAAATTTTTTTCTGCGAAATACCTTTAGACTCTCTTACCTCCTTATAAACTTTCCCAAAATTCCATTTCACCACCATCACTCCTTTTTATAATACTTGTGACTAAAGTGTACAAACTGATTTTTTCTTAATTTTATTTGTTAACATAATTCTAATCAAAAATTCAGAAAAATACAAATATAGACTGGAGGTGATTATTATTTATATTAATTTTTATATTTTATGGTTTTTCTAATTTTTGATAAAAATTACACAATTAGGAGGACTCTTTATGAAAATCAAAACTAAAAAATACAACGTAGAAGTAAATCATGTACATGTGAACCAAAAAAACAATCTTTTTGGAACGTTAAAAATTACATCTATTAATCCTGCATTTGTCTCTGATACAAAAAAACCTACAGAAAATCATATTATTTGCGGCACATGTCATTGTAGCGCTTCAAACATACGCGCCTAATTTTTGAATGATACATTAAAAAACAAGAGTGGATAGTTTTTCCACTCTTGTTAAGTTATTATGCAAAGGAGTCGTTTTATGAAATTATATTTTAATAATGCTTTTTCTATTATTAAAGAAGACCAACACTATTTTTTATTTGAGAAAAAAGACCAAAAAAAGACCACTATTAATGAAGATATGTTTCATTTGCTTAATGAAATACAAAAATTAAACGGTATTGATTCAGATAAATATGTAGAAATTTCTTCTTTAATTATGGAACTTAAGGAAAAAAATATATTGACTTCCATTTCACAATTATCTTGCGATAATTTTTTTATAAAAAACTATTCAGTAGAGATGCTGTTTATAGAATTAAGTAAAAAATGTAATTTAAAATGTCAGCATTGCTATAATGAATCTTTATATTCTGTAAAAGATACTCTAACTACTGCTGAGCTATTTAAACTTATTGATCAAGCCAAATCTTTAGGTATTTTTAAAGTTCAATTAACTGGTGGAGAACCTCTTCTTAGAAAGGACATAGTTGATATTTTGGAATATCTATTTAAATCAGGTTTTTCAATAAAAATATTTACTAATCTAACTCTTCTAAAAAATAAGCATCTTGCTTTAATAAAAAAATTTCATATTAGTATTGTTACAAGCTTAGATTTTTTAACAGATAAACAACATGATACATTTAGAGGAAAAGTAGGCGCCTTCAATACAACATTAAATTCTATCAAATTATTAAAAGAAGAAAGAGTTCCTGTCAGAGTGAATTCAATATTAGATGGAAAATCTAACATTGAAATTGAAGACTTCGTTAATTTTTTAAAACAAGAACTTACAGTTGATTATTTGATGGATATTATAATTCCTACAGGTAGAGCTGATTGTGTCGACATTAAAGAGTTTTACAGATTAGTTGAAGCTTATAAAGTTATTGCAGTCGATCAACAAACTAGTTCTACACAATTTACATTTGAAAATGAATGCAACATTTCAAAAAATTGTATCTATGCTAATGACTGTGGCATACAAAAGAGTTTTTTATTTATCGATCATTTAGGCAATGTGGGTATTTGTCCCTCATTACGCATAGATCATTCATCTATGTTTTGTTTAGGAAATATCTTACACACTCCCTTGGAAAAAATGTGTGCCTTAATGGAAACTAAAAAAAATGATATAGAATGCCGTCATAAAAAAAGTTGTGCCTTTTTTAAAAATTGTCATGGAGGATGTCGCTCAAGAGCGTATCATTTTTCTAATGGAGATATCAATTCCGTAGACCCTGTGATGTGTAATCTATTTGATATATTGGAGGAGCATATTGATGAAGTACACAAATTTAGAATTCCCTAGCATAACGCTAGCTTCTGGTTTATCAGAAGCCAACGTATTAAATATTATTCAGCAAGCATTAGAGCTCAATATTCAAACAATTGTTTTAACCGAGCCTTCTCAAAATTTAGTCTCTACACTACAAACTAAATTTCCATCCGTAAATTTTAATAAGTTGTTCAATCGTTTTATTTGTGATGAATCTCCACTACCAAAAATTTTCCAGTGTTCCTACCGAAGCATTTCTCTATCCTCGTTGAACAAACTGAACAGTTTAAGAGACATTTTGTTTTATAATATTGAAATTGATAAAAGCTTCAGCAAAAGTAAACTTATTAAAGCATTAGATATTTCAAAAAGTTTCAATGGTTATACAATATGTAATCCAATCATCTGTCCTGATATAGATAGTCCGTTGAATATATATGATAGTGTTATTCATTTAATTTGTAATCACTCTAATAAATACTTATTACTTGAAAAAAAACATTTAAAAACAAGTTTAATTCAAAATCATCCCTGCAATGTACATGCATGTTCCGGTAACTCCTGTCATGAAAAAAAATCTGGATTACCTACACAACTTTTCATAGATAACAAGTTACAATTATATGCTGATAATGAAATTTTTTTAGGTGAATTAACTGACAATCTTTTATATGAGATACTTTTGGACAAGAAAGAATATTATTTAAGTATGTTGAAATCAGTCTATTCTACTTATGTATTAAATCATTCTTACAATTATTTTCCTTTAGCGTATTATATACATTTACTACACGGGGAGGGATTTTTTGAAAAAAAGACATGCTAATATTATGTTAACTGATAATTGTAATCTAAATTGTTCATTTTGTTATGCAACAGATTCTGAAGTCTCCCATCAAATCATTCCTTTTGCACATTGTAAAAACATCTTACTTTCTTTAAAAATTCAGGGATGTAACTCTATATCTTTCACTGGTGGAGAACCCCTTCTTTATCAATATAGTAAAGAAATATTCTATACTGCTAAACATTTAGGGTTTCATACTACGTTATACACAAATGGAACTATTATAGATGAAAATCTTCTGGATTCAAATATAATTGATTCTTTTATAGTTAGTGTAGATGGTCCCTCGGCTATTCATGATATTTTAAGAAAAAGGCGAGGCAGCTATAAATCAACTATACAAAATATTAATAAAATAATAAAAAAAAACATACCTTTAACCCTAGCTACTACCGTATCTAGTCAAAATTTTGAAACTTTAGATGAACTTTCTGTTTTGATAAAAAAAATAAAACCAAATTTTTGGAGAATTAATTCTTGTCTCCCTATAGGAAAAGCATTAAACAACATTCTGTTCGCCAATTCAAATAATATTTATAAAAAAATCGTTACTTACTCTTTAGATAAGGACCTTCCTTTAATAATCACAGATTTACATTCCGTAAAATCACTAAAAATTGATTATCAGAAACAAATAGATAACTTTTTTTCATCTATTTGGATATCTCCTGACACATCAATTTCACTCTATCCAAGGTCATTAGGTGCAAAAACTATCTGTTTGCCGTTAGAAAATTTAACTCTCCTTGATTATTTGTATAAGGAGATTTCTCAAGACTTTGATTCTTATTTAAAACAAACAGAAGCAGAGATAATAAATCCATATTTTATATTAGAAAAATTATTCATAGAAAGGACATCCCACCTCGATGCTTAAATTTTTATTCAGTAAAAATCGAAAGTTATTCCTTGCTACATTTCTGATGACATTACTTTTCGCTACCTACAAACCGATTTTTTCGCTACTGATTTTATTCGACTCAAATTATATTAAACAAGAACAAACTTTACCTTTTTACATCTTAGTTTGTATCAACTTAGGAATTCTATTTAGTCTTGTTTTAATTAATTTAGGATCACAAATTGTTCAACAACATTTTTTTGCCAGTTCTTTAAAAAAAATGAATAATCAAATGTACCAAGCTTTGATTCGGTTACCGCTGGCTACTTTAATAAAAAAATATCCTACAGAAAAAGTTGTTAAAATAATGACGATTGACAATCCTTTTGTGATAAAAAAATATCTAGGTGCGCTAATTAGTTTGATTTATTTTATTTGTTCATTTTCTCTAGGTTTGCTATTAATTCTGACAATTAATTGGCATATTTGGCTCTATTTATTAGCCTTAACGTTGATTTCTTTTTTTACAACGAAACATTTTGTCAAAAAAATCGCTATACATCAAAAAAAATTTAATGATTCACAAGCTAATATTGTACAAACATTGCAAGATATTTTTGAAGACTTAGCAGTATTAAAATTTTTTTCTATTGGCAAACGTCTCTTTCCTCGTTTTTCTCAAAAAAACAAAGAAGCTGAAAAACATTTTTTCAAGAATAATTTTTTCCAATCAACGATAACAGTTATTAATGATACTTGTGGGTGGTTTATTCAAATTGGTTTGTTATTAATAGGTATTTTTTTAATTCGCCAGCAAGAATTGACTTTTCCCGAACTATTAGCGATAACACAATCTGTCGAAACAATTACTACTCCTATTTTTTGGCTCTCAACTGTATTAACAGAACTTTATTCTACAAAAGAGATTCGCAAAGTCAATGATGTCTTGCTTTCCACCGAACCTGAACTTCTTCATTCTTCTATAGTTCCCAAAACAATTTTATTTAATAATGTTTTGATTACTTATGAAGAAAAAAATATTGGTCCGATTAATTTAGAATTATATTCAGGAAAAAAGTATATAATCATTGGTAAAAACGGAAGTGGAAAATCATCTTTCCTAAAATTGTTGACACAAGAGATAAATCAGTATCAAGGAAAAATATTATTGAATCAACAACAAGAATTACGCACAGTCGACTTCTCGACAATGATTGGCTATGTTTCCCAAAAAGCCAAGCTTTATGATGGGACAGTCGCAGAAAATATTACTTCTTTCAATAAGCCTAATAAAGAGAAGTTACATGAAATTGGTAAAAAAGTTTTTGGTGCCAATTTTGAAATAATTTCCAATCAATCTACTGCCACAATCAGTGGTGGTGAGGCTATGTTAGTTTCCTTGGCTCGGGCGCTATATGAAAATCGTCCATTTTTATTGGTAGATGAACCAACTTCTTCAACAGATAAAGAAAATACTGAAAAAGTTTTATCCCTATTAGCTGAAAGTTCTAAAACAGTCCTTGCTGTTCTTCATCATGTAAACAATGATATTTCTAGTAAATTTGATGAAGTAATTCAAATGTAAAAGAATATACACCATTTTCAAAGTTAGACTTTTTAATCTAAGTTTGAAGAATGGCGTATATTTTTGTTTGATTATAATATTTTTTCTGTAGAGATTTTGCGGCTCTTTTTACATCTTCATCCAGACAGGTTCTAAGCTATTGCCATCCAAATCTTGCACTTCTAAGCCATACATTTGCTCTTCTGGTATTCCCATATCAACTCGGTAACAGTTGCCTCCGTTAGCTTTGGCGGTTTCGCCAAACTGTTTTACGGCTTCGGCACTCTCTAAACTAAAGGAAATTAATGCTCCACTGGTTGTTTGCGCATCAATAATTTGCTTTTCTTGGATAAATTTTCCATAAAAGTCATGGTTCAACAACATAATCCAAAATTGATCATCCCACATCATCGAACTAGCTTCCTCTGTTGAAAATTCCTCGTTCTTTTTGAATCCAAGTTTTTCATAAAAGGCTGTAGAACGTTGGACATCCGCTACTGGGAAGTTAACAAAAACCATTGTGCCCATGTGATTCATCCCTTTCTTTTAATCATCTACGACAGCTAACTGTGCGTTGCGACAAAATCAACAAGCTTGTTTGATTTATACTAGCATATTCATAAAAGAAATGTTACTAAAACGTTTTCTTAAGGTAATTCTCGATAAGCCAAGTGCTGAATGATTTCACTATGTTGTGGATAATCGTTTAACAATTCCGCTTGAGTAAATAACTCGAAGTCTTCAAACTCAAAGCCTGGTGTAACTACACAACTGACTAACGCAAATCCTGTCGCTACTGTAGAGCCAAAGATTGTGCCGGCAGGAACTGAGAACGAAAGCTGTTGTCCTTGAACTAAGTCTTTCCCTAACTGAACAGCTTGATACGTTCCATCAGGAAAAATACAGTGAACGGTTAACGGCTGACCATCGTGAAAAAACCATAATTCATCCGCTTTTAAACGATGAAAATGTGACGGACTTTCTGTATTTAATAGAAATAAAATCGCTGTATGCAACGCCCGTTCGCCTCGTTTGGTCGGAATCAATTGTTCACTTTTATTGGTTTGTTTAAAATAACCGCCCTCAGGATGCGCTTCTAATCCTAACTTCTCAATCCACATTTGTTCTGTCATCTTCTCCCTCACTCCTTCATTTTTTCAGAAACGATTTAGGAAGAACTTAGAACATCCGTCCCAATCCTAAAATAAACGGCAAGACAGGAGGTCGGGGCAGAACCGTTTAGCTCCGAGAACCAAGTAGGTACTGATTAACATCTATTTGCTTTGCAAATAGTGTTTCTCAGCAATAAGAAGAAATTTCCG
>OGSU01000114.1_pt1 | contig 66207 bp, 68 predicted proteins | sample 1573911 | NCBI WGS metagenome assembly OGSU01 (sample SAMN03295839, study PRJEB24534) | human gut metagenome | isolation source: fecal sample 7 from infant 5 | host: Homo sapiens | place: USA: Pittsburgh, PA | collected 2014-07 | reverse complement strand
GTTTTATATTTATTTATTAATTTAGATAAAGAAAAATTAGTTAATTGCTTTAATTTCAAAAAAGAAGAGATAAAAATATCAATTGCTTAAATCAAGTTTATTAGAAAATTATGTTAATATTTAAATAGAGTAAAAATTTATTTAGAGATAAGGTTATATGAGAGGTTAGGGAAGTGTTACTTTATGAAAAAAAGGGTGTTTTGGGTAAGTATAGTATTTTTAATAATTATAACGGTTTTAGGTATTACAATTAAATTTGATGGTAAGAAAGTTAATTGTAACAGAAAAACAGTTAAAGTAGGATTTTATGAATATTATCCTTATTATTATCTTAATAAAAATTCTATGCCAGATGGCTATTATAATGAAATACTAGAATTAATATGTAATAAGTTAGATTTAAATTATAAGTATGTAGATTGTAATGTAACAGATGCTTTAGAAAAGCTTAAATCTGGACAGATAGATTTAGTCTTTGGAATAAGTAAGACTCCTGATAGAGAAAAGGAATATGAATTTACTGACCACTATCTAAATAATGATAACTTTGCTATATATACTAATAAGAATATAAAAAATGGTGATTTAAAAGCTTTAAATGGATTAAAAATGGGATTTTTAAAAGGAGAAGAAAATAATGAGTGGATTTTAAGGCTTTTAAAGGATAAAGGCATAAATGTGAAACCTATAGATGTTTCTAATTATCCTGAAGATGAAGAATATTTACATGATAACAAAGTAGATTTTGTAGTAGAAAATACAAGAAGCAATATAAATTATGAAAATAAAAATATTAAAAAAATTTTTGAGTTTTCTTCTGGACCAGTTTATATAACTAGTAGAAAAGGTAATGAAAAATTAATTGAAGGAATAGATTCTGTCCTTGGAGAGCTTGAAGAAGATGGGGAACAAAAAGATACTAATTTATATTCTAAGTATTTTGATGAGCATTTAGATAAATTAAAAAATGAAAAGTTATTAGTTGTAATATTTTTAATTATAATATCATTATTTATTTATAAAAAAAGAAAAAATAAAATATTCGCTATAAGAACTAAAAGAAAAATTAGAGACTATATGAAAAATGATAAATATATATTATATTATCAACCTATAGTAGATCCAAAGACAAATGGAGTAAAGGGATTTGAATCTCTTTTGAGATTAAATAAGGATGGAAAAATTTTAACTCCCTATAGCTTTATAAGGGAAATTGAAGACAATAATATGTCTTTAGAAGTTTCTTTATGGCTTTTAAAGAAGGTTATTTTAGATTACAGAATAATAAAAGATTATGATATGGTTAAAGGAAGAGATTTTTATATATCCTTAAATGTTTCATTTAAAGAAATAGAAAATCCTAAGTTTTTAAGATCCTTAATGAAAATTGCAAAAGATTATAAGATTGATGATTGTAATATTTGTTTAGAGATAGTAGAAAAGTTTGGTATGGAGGATATAGGAAGAATACAAAGTGCAATAAGAATAATAAAGGAATATGGATTTTTAATAGCTATAGATGATTTTGGAGTGGAATATTCTAATTTAGATTTATTAAATAAAATTGATTCTGATATAGTGAAGCTAGATAAGTACTTTGCTGATAATTTAGATAAGTCTATTATAAATGAAAAGACAGTGGAATTTATATCAGAAATATGTATCATAGCTAATAGAACTATAGTATTTGAAGGTATAGAGGAACAGTATCAGGTTGATATTGTTAAGGCATTTCCATATGAAAAAATATATATTCAGGGATATTTCTATTCAAAGCCAGTAGATATTGAGACTTTAAAGAATTTTAAATTTAAGGATAGTTAATTTTTAAAGGATAGAAATAGTAAGAATTAATGAGAAGGATTTATAATATAATAAGGTGGTTATAATTAGGAGGTACAAAAAATGAAAGTATTATTAGTTAATGGAAGTCCCAATAAAGAGGGATGTACTTATACAGCATTAAAGGAAGTAAGTAAAACTCTAGAGGAAAATGGAATAGATACTGAAATATTTCAAGTAGGGAATAAGCCTATAGGTGGATGCATAGGATGTGGTTCTTGTAAAAAAACAGGGGAATGTTTTATGAAGGATGGTGTAAATGAATTTGTAGAAAAAGCTAAGGATGCAGATGGATTTGTATTTGGTTCACCAGTTTATTATGCAGCAGCTTCAGGTTCAATAACTTCATTTTTAGATAGAGCATTTTATTCTGGGGGCAAGCATATGGCATTTAAGCCAGGAGCAGTTATATGCAGTGCAAGACGTGCTGGGACAACCTCTACTTTAGATCAATTAAGTAAGTATCTTACAATATGCAATATGCCAGTTGTAAGTTCACAATACTGGAATATGGTTCATGGAAATACTCCAGAGGAGGTTAAAAAGGACCTAGAAGGTATGCAAACAATGAGAGTGCTAGGAAGAAATATGGCATGGCTTATTAAGTGTATAGAATTAGGTAAGAATAATAATATTCTTAAACCAGAATTAGAAGAAAGAGAAAGAACTAATTTTATTAGATAATATGAAGATTTAAAAATAGTTTTTATAAATAGACTCTGTTAGTTAATAGAGAAAATAAGTGAAATATATCAAAGTTAATTTTAATATTTGATATATTTCACTTTTATTTAGTTATATTCTAATTTTTAAATCATGTCCAGTATTTATTATGTTTCTTTGAAATCTTTATTCTAAAAATTCTTTTTAATGATGAAACTATTATAATTATTTTTGTATTAACTTGATTTGGTATTTAAATATTTAGAAAATATACAAATATTTTAACTTTAGTTAATTTTATAATGTAATTTATATGTGATAAAATGTAGCTAAGAAAATGATTACAAAATATATGATTTATTAAAGGTATTCTTGAAGTTTTAGATTACATAAAAAGAAAGTTTATAAGTAAAAATAATACTTCTATAATGTAGATTTTAACTAGAAAGTGGGGAACTAATTATGGAATCAAAGGAAATGAGATTAGCTAAAAAAGCAAAAAAACTTATAGATGAGTTTGAAAGGGTTCAATCGGTTCTTCTAAGTGGAGAATTATCTGATCAAGAAGTGGAAATAAGAGATGATGGAGCTACTATTGTTCTTAAAAATATAATGCCAGGATATAGTGGAGAAGCTATGTTTAAGTTAACTCACATATCTGATGTGGTTAAAGCTTACATTGATGATATGGATGAAGAAAATGATGAAATGATTAAGAGTTACGAAGTTGAAAATACTAATTGGCATGAAAGTGACTTAGGAGATATTTACAGAGAATCTGCTATGGAACATTTAGAAAAGGTTGAAGTAGTAGGAGATAAAGTTAGGCATACGTATAAGGAACTTAAAAAGATAGAAGAGAAAGCTAGAGAAATAGAAGGACTATAGGATTTAGTTTTTATTTGTAAAGTAAGGTTATATATTAAATAAACCTTACTTTATTTTATTTATAAATAAAATAACAATATCAATTAAATACACATTTAGGAGATATATTTGTTTGGATTCTATACAGTAAATAAAAGAATAATGAGAGTTAAGTACTTTAAAATAAGGAGAAGATAATTTTGAAAGGAATAGTTTTAGATAAAGGGCAAGAATATTATACAAATTTAAGAAAGGTTTTTAAATCTGTTAATGATATTCATCTTGAGTATAACTGGCTTATTACAGATTGTTGTGCTTATCCAGAGAATGAAGATATAGAGGAGCTATTATCAAGAGAATATTGCTTTATATCTGGAGAAGAACTAGACACTATAATTAAAAAAGAGGATTTTCAATTGATTTGGGGTGTTTTAAGTGGGTTCAATAAGAAATTTACTTTAGAAGAGATTATGAAATATACTTTGCCTTACGCAGAAGATAATAAAGATATTTGGGAGAATCCAGTTTGTATTCAACATCCTCTTTCAGAGATAGAGATAATTTCATGGGATAGCGATAAAACAGTTCTAATAAGCAAAGATGAAAATTTATTAATCTGTTTTAAAAGTAATTTTCCCTTAAGTGAAGATTTAGAATTTTACAATAGAAAGTTAAAAAATAGATTATAAAACTTTAATAAAAAAAGAAATTATTAAAAAATTTATGTTTTTTAGAAAGTAGGAAAATACAATGTTTCATTATGTTTTTAATAGTTTAACTAAAATTTTCTTTGAGTTTTTTGAAAAAAGTTAAAAGGTTCAAAGAACTTAGATTATAAGAGACATTAAGAGTATTTCCATAAAAAACAAATAATTAATTGATTATAAACATATAGGTATATGAGTATTTATTATAATACTTTGAACTGATGTATAATGTCAGTATAAATAAAAGGGATGTAAAAAAGGATGTGAAAAATATGTTATCTAGTAAGAAAATAGTAGATGATTATATTAAAAAAATAGATTGGAGAGTCAATGAAAATTCCAATTCACCATATAGTTTTGGGAGTCTCAATAAACATATAATAGCTGAGGTTTCTAAAGATTACTGGCTTAATGAAGTTTATAAAGATAAAAGAATAATAGATGCTTATAAAAATGGAGATATGCATATTCATGATCTAGGAGGATTAACACTTTATTGTTGTGGATATTCCTTAAGAAACATAATTTTAATGGGAGTACAGGGAATTCCTAATATTCCAACTAGTAGTCCTGCAAAACATTTTGATGCTATATTAAATCAAATAGCTAATTTGGTTACAATATATCAAAATGAGATTATGGGAGCCGTTGCTTTTAATTCATTTGATACATTATTAGCACCTTATATAAAGAAGGATAATTTAACATATGAAGAGGTTAAACAAAATCTACAAAACTTTATATTTAGTATAAATAGTAATAGTAGGGCAGGAGCTGAACCAGCTTTCACTAATATTACCTTTGATCTTTTTCCACCAAAAGACTTAGAAAATGACCCTGCTTTAATTGGAGATAAAATTCAAGAGTTCACATATAAGGAATGTCAAAAAGAAATGGACATGTTAAATAAGGCATTTTATGAACTTATGAATGAGGGAGATTATAATGGAAGACCATTTTCTTATCCAATACCAACTTATAATATAAACAGTAATTTTGATTTTGATAACCCTAATAATGATATGTTATTTGAGATGACAGGGAAGTTTGGGTATCCTTACTTTGCAAACTTTGTTAATTCAGATATGGATCAAAGTGATGTAAGATCAATGTGTTGTAGATTAAATCTTGATTTAAGAGAGCTTAGAAAAAGAAATGGTGGTCTTTTTGGTAGTGGAGATAGTACAGGAAGTATAGGTGTTGTTACAATAAACTTACCAAGATTAGCATATAAACATAAAAATAATGAAAAAGAGTTTTTTAATGCTTTAAAAGAAATATTGATTATAGCAAAAGATAGCTTAGAAAAGAAGAGAAAATGGTTAAATGATAATATTATAAATAAAGATATGTTGCCGGCATTTTCAACTTATGTAGGGACTTTGAAAAATCATTTTAGTACTATAGGAATAGTTGGATTAAATGAGATGTGTGAAAACTTTAATGGAAATAATATATTAACTGAAGAAGGAATGGAGTTTTCAATAAAGGTTTGTAATTTCATAAGAGAAGAATTAATAAATTTTCAAGAAGAAACAGGAAATCTTTATAATTTTGAGGCTACTCCAGCGGAATCAACTTGTTATAGACTAGCTAAAAAGGATGTAGAGGACTTTGAGGATATTATAGTTAGAGGGGTAAGAGAATATCCATACTATACAAACTCATGTCATATGCCACCTAATGAAGTTAAAAACTTAAAGCAATTATTTGATCACCAAGATAAGCTTCAAGTGTTATTCACAGGAGGAACTGTGGTGCATATTTATTGTGATGGAGCTATAAGTGGAGAAAAGGCAAAACACATAGTAAAGACAGTTTGTAAGAAATATAGAATACCTTATGTAAGTATTTCTCCTTTAAATAGATACTGTGAAGAGCATGGATATGTAAAGGAAAGGGTAGAAGAGTGTCCTATATGTGGCAAAAAGCTAGATTTATATCAAAGAATAACAGGCTACTTAAGAAAAGTTGAATTCTTTAATGATGGTAAAAAATCAGAGTTTAAGGATAGAAATCAGTTAAGCCTATGATTATAAAAACAAAGGGCATTGTTCATGAGAGAGTAGAGGATGCGCCTTTTATGGGAGCATTAATAAGTGCAGTAGATTGTAACTTAAACTGCAAAGGATGCTTTAATCAACATTTAAAGGATTTACCAAACATAGAGATGGATTCAGAAGATATATTAGATAAAGTGACAAATGATCCTTTTAATGAAGGAATTATACTTGCAGGACTTGAATGGTCACTTCAACCTAAGGAGTTAAGGGAAATGGTTAATTCGGCAAGGAAGAGAAAACTTAAGGTTATAGTTTATTCTGGACTAAGTGAAGAAGAATTTAAGAAAAAATTCCCTGATATATATGGTTTAAAAGGAGACATGTACTTTAAGTTTGGAAAGTATGATGAAAAATTAAAGGTGAATAATAATATTCAATATGATGTTAAGTTAGCCACATCAAATCAAAAGATATTAAAGAAATAAAGGTAAAGAACTGTACCAAGTATTATATAGGTTTTTATACTTTGGTATAGTTCTTTTATTTTGTAAAAATTATTTAGAATAATATTGTTAACTAAATAAAAAAGTTTCATAAATTATATATAAGATTTAAATGATATATATTCCAATAAATATTCATATAATTTTACTATAGATTATTAATAAAAGGTGAATTTATGAAAGATAGAAAAGCTTCAAAGTACCATAGTAGAAGTTCAAGAGTATTTGCACCAGTTCATATTAATTCAAAGGGAGTTATAGACTATAAACTTCCTTTATGTGATTTAATGGATAGTATTCTTAGCAAAAAGAGTTTTAATACAAGTGTAATAACAGAAACATTAGATGGAAATCAATATTATTATGATTATGATTTTGATGGAAAGAACATTATAGTATCTAAAAGCCAGATAATTAAAGATTCGCCTGGACTAAAGTTAATTGAGAGATATAAAGGGAATTACTTAGGAAAAGAATTATATAATGACTCAATTGTTTTAGTATTATATAAGGATGATAAAAAGGTTACGGAAACAATCTCCTATAAGAAAGATTTAGGCTTAAATGTTGATATGGTTATAGAGGTAGGGAGTTATTTTTATAAACTACCATTATGTGAGTTTATGGACAATATTATAAGGAAAACTCCAGATATTTTAAAATTTATATATTTTGGATTTGAAGGTGATATGTATTATATTACTCTTGAGTTTGATGGAAAAGATATAAATTATATAAAATATAGTGTTAATAATTCTAAGCTAGATGAAATTGAAAAAGCTATAGGTAATAGATTGGTTAAAGAATTTAGTGGCCATAATAATATTATTCTAAGTTTATATGATGATAATACTCGTGTAAAAGATATTGTTGCTTATAGTAGTAAGTTTTTATATTAAATATTGTATAAAAGATATCTTTCAAATATGTAATATAAGTGTAATCTAAATACATATGATGCTTTTACTTAAGAATATATAATTAAGTCAAGGGTTGAGAGAAACAAACAAGAAAATAAATTAAGATATATAAAAGAAGAGAATAGATTATGAAAAAAACAATGGATTTAGTAAGAATATTAGTTAAGGTAACATTCTTAGGATATAACGAAAAGGAAGATTTAAGATAATAGAAAAAAGTGTACAAGCTAATAAAATAGTTGAAAATTAAGAAAAGAAATAAAAACTTGAAATTAAAGAATTAAAAGGAGAGATAACATTATGAAAAAGGCAATGGATTTAGTGAGAGTATTAGTTAAGGTAACATTTTTAGGATATGATGAAAAAGAGGATTTAAAATAATAAAGACAGATGGACAATATAAATAGGATTAGAAAAGAGAATTATTATGTATATGTTAGAATGAAAAAGATTTAGAGCAGAGTAAGCTATAAATCTTTTTTTGCTTAAACCTTTATTTAGTTTATAAGAATTCATTTTAAGTGAGTTTTGATTTTAACTAAGGAATAATTAATCTTAAAGTATGTTGTATATGATTTGGGGAATGATTTCATTTCTGACTTTTTTTCTATATTTTAGTTCACTTTCAGTTTTTCCATTATATATTGATTTATTTTTTATTGAATTATCAGAGACATTAAAAATAGCTGCTATTGGTATATTGCAAATTGAACAAGCTTTAAAAGCGGCAGCAGTCTCCATTTCAATACTTTTACAACCTAATTTCATTATATAATCTAAATGTGCAAATTGAGCAAATATAGTATCTACACTAAAATTGGGTACTATATGATAGCTAACATTATTATCTTTGCATATTTTTTCTGTATTCTTAATTAGAATTTTATTAAGCTTAGTATCTGGATAGTATTTATCACCAAAACAATCTTTTGTTAAGTCTTTTTCTAGGTATCTGCATACCCCATCACCACATACTGATAAGGTAGGTATAATAATATCACCAATACTTATTTTCTCATCTAAAGCACCAACAGAACCAATAAATATAATCTTCTTACAATTAGAGTTTCCTAAGGCTAATATTACATCAGTACAGACACTTGCCCCAATTCCAGTTTTTATATATGTAATATTTTTATCAAATAGCTTACAATTTCATATCTTAATAGAAGTATCTACAATCAATTCAGATTCAATGTCTTTGAATATAGTTGTCTCCCACCAAGGAGCTATAATAACATTTTCTTTAATTGCTTCATCGTCACATTTCAATACAGATTTACAAAGCGTATCTTTCTTTAAACCATACTTTGTATGTCCAGCTATTAGAAAATTATACATATTACCCTCCAAATATATATTTCTATAATATTATCTTATCATAAATTGGGATGATTGCTTATATTAGTGAAAAAGATAATTAACATTTAAATTAATTATTTACAGTATTTTGTAGGTTGTATATAATAGTTTTTAATTAATTAATTTCAAATATTTTCATTAAGGTTAAAGAATTATTTGATTTTGAGTAATTAATGGTGAATAAAAGTTTGTAAGGCATAACTTGTTTTAGATCTTAGTTTATTTTAAAGAGAATTATGAGAATAGTTTTATTGTTTTTTTTGTTAAAGTGAGAATAAGTTATGTTTTATAGGATAAAGTAAGAAAATTTATGGTTTAAGATAGGAGGGAGAATACAATGAATAGATGTGAATTGTTATTAATGGTAGAAGGGGACACAATTGAAGTAGAAGCAAAAGTCACATTAGAAAAAGAAATGAAGCTTAGTTTTGCATTAAAAGACTCTTTTAATATGTTATATTCTTCTGCTAAATATGAAACAGAATCTACAGAGCCTAATTTTATTGGCAAGTGCAATAAATATATTTTAAAGGAAGAAACTGATAATTTTACTTTAAGATACAAGGGGAAACCCTATGGATTTTGTACTGAATGCAGTAATGAAAAAGTTTTATTATCATTTTATTGTGCTTGGTATCCAATTTTAGATGATTTTTTATTTGATGATATTAAAGTAATTATAAAAGGTTTAGAGAATTTTATAGTATTAGATGCAGTAAAAGAAAAGGATTTCTGGATATTTAATAATAAAATACCCTTTGATTGCAATATAAGAGCCTTTAATAAGGATAAAGTATTTTCCTCAGAATGTGATTTCATAAAAATATATTCTGGAAGGGAAAGCGAATTAGGATATATAAATAAAATAGTTGGAGAGTTACATAAGATAAATGAATATTATAAAAGAATATTAGGAGAAAAGGAAAATAATAAGCTACAATTAATTTCTACTGGTATAGAAAATAGTGGTGGATATTTTAGAGAGGGATTTATTGTATTACCCTGCTTAGAGGATAATGATAAGTTTATATATTCATTTTTAGGACATGAATTGGCTCATGCATGGCATATGGGATATTCTGTTACAACATATGATGATTGGCTTAATGAAACTGGAGCTGAATGGAGTAGTTTATCATATATATTAAGTATTGGTAAGAATGATTTATATAACGAACAAATTCAATATGCAAGAAAAGCCTTTGAGGAATATCCTATAATGAAACCAGAGGATGGATCAAGACCTATAACAGCACACTTTGGAGGAGTTTTGTTATTTGATAAAATTTACGAAAGGTATGGGTTAGATACAATAAATAAGTTATTAAGGTTAGCCTATGAAACAACTCCTAAAAATACTGATGAATTTTTAAAAAGAGTAAAGGGTGATTTTCATACTGAAATTTATAATATATTAAGTGAGCCTTTTAGATAAATTTTGATTTATAGAAAATAATTTAATAGTTTCAATAATGTTTGTAATAATCTATGCAAATATAAGTAATCGTTTCTAAATGAAATTTTAGGGGGATATAATATCAATTAAAATTAGAGTAATCTTATTAAGATTAAAGTTATTTGTGTATTAAATAACCAATCAATTAAATAAAATTTGTAAAGGTGGAGTTAGCATTGAGAACATATGAGAGTAAAGAAGAATTAAAAAAAGAAATTGACAAGTATTATAAAAAGTATATTGCTGAATTTGATAATATACCAAATGATTTAAAAGATTCAAGGTGTGAAGAGGTTGATAGAACACCTGCTGAAAATCTTGCATATCAAATTGGATGGACAACTTTAATTTTGAAGTGGGAAAAGGATGAAAAAGCTGGTTTAAAAGTAAAAACTCCATCGGATAAATTTAAGTGGAATCAATTAGGGGATTTATACAATTGGTTTAATGAAGAATATGCTTTTCTTTCATTGTCACAATTAAAGCTTCTTTTAGCTGAAAATATAGAAAATATATATAAAATGATAGATTCTATGTCAAATGATGAATTATTTAAACCACATCAAAGAATATGGGCAGATGAAGCCACAAAAACAGCAGTCTGGGAAGTATATAAGTTTATTCATGTCAATACAGTAGCTCCTTTTGGTACATTCAGAACAAAGATAAGAAAATGGAAAAAGTTAATGTTATAAATTTATTAATTATTTTGAGTATATGGAGTGAGAAATATGAAGTTTATAATAGTTGGAAGTGGAGGCTGCGTTTCATTACCTAAGCCATTATGTAATTGTGAGGTATGTAAAGAGGCAAGGAGTAAAGGGAAACCTTATTCAAGATGTGGTTGTAGTTTATTTTTAGATGATATAAATCTTTTAGTTGATACTCCTGAAGATATTACTTATGGAATAAATTATTGTGATATAAAAGAGATTGATAGAGTTTTATTTAGTCATGTTGATCCAGATCATACTTTAGGAATGAGAGTTTTTGAACATCTTAGGCTAAATTGGTTAGATGTATCTTGTGGTAAGAATTGTGAAAAACCAATAGAAGTATTTGCATTAGAAGATATTATGAAAGATATAAATTCAATAGGATTTAAGTTTGGTTCTTATTTAGATTATTACGAAAATGTGAGAAATCTTATTAAGAGAAAAAGTGTAGAGGACTATATCTCTATTAAAGATATAAAAGTGAGTTTTATTAAAGTAAATCATGCAACAGTATTTGTTTTTGAAAAGGAAGGAAAGAAATTAATATATGCACCTTGCGATGTTAAGCCATTTCCAAAAAGCAAACTCTTTCTGGATGCAGATTGTTTAATTATAGGAAATACCATTGTAGGGGGAGTATTAAAGGATGGTTTTATTTTGAAAGAAGATAATCCTTTAAGAGATGAATTATTTACTATAAGTGACATTGAAGAGTTGAAAAATAAATATAATATTAAGAGGGTAATCATAACTCACTTAGAAGAGGATTGGGGGAAATCTTATGATGACTATGTTGAGCTTGAGAAAGGATTAGATGGAATAGAGTTTGCTTATGATGGAATGAAGATAGAAATCTAATTTATGAGGTAATTTTATGAGTATGAAGATATTGATGATTGCTTTATTTATTTTATTAGGAATAATGTTCTCTTTAGGTAAATGGTCATTTTTAATAGCAGGATTTAACACTATGACCAAGGAAGAAAAGGCAAAATATGATGTTATGTCTTTATGTAAATTTATGGGTAAACTTATGTTTATAATTGCTTTTTGTATAACATTATTTACCTTAAGTGATATTTTTATGATGAAGATACTATTTAATATCGGAACTGTTATATTAATAGTTTCAATAATATTTACAATAATATATGCAAATACAGGAAATCATTTTGAAAGAAAAAATTGAAATTATATAGTAATATAAATTAAAATGGAGCAAAAAACTTTTGCTCCATTTTTTATTGGATTTTACTGGAATTTATGTTGATATTTTCAATGTGAATTAATGTTATATTAAATTAAGTTTAACTTAAAACAAGAACTTAGTGTATATTATGTACACTTTGTTCTTGTTTTAAATAAGATAAATATGGTTTATTATTTATTTGGTGTATTAAGAAAGTTTTGGATTAAATTCTTAGAGTTTATTATATCTGAATCTTTATTTACTATTTCTAATATTATTTTTCCATTATATTGAGGCAACAGCTTACTAAATATATGCTGGAAGTCTATTTCTCCATGTCCTATAGGTAAATGCTCATGAATAACATCAAAATGTCTATCTGCAATATGAAGAATTTTAGGATATTTAATATTAATTAGCTCTTGTAAGTGATTAATATTATCTATATGAGCAATATCTAATAAGAATTCTAAATCAGCATTTTGGCTAAATATCTTTTGAATTTCATCAGTAGTTGTAAAAATTGGATCAAGTTTACTATTGTTTTCTAGAAAAAGATTAATTCCATGTGGTTTAAGTATATTTAAAGCGTATTTAATATTTAGGTTTAATTTGTTTAAGGTTTCTTCGTCTATATCTTCATTTTCACATATTGGATGGATTATTAGTTCTTTGTGATTTAATTTATTTAGGATATCTAATAGTTTGGGTATGTGCTCTTCAAATTCATTTATGTTTAAAACGGCATGAATAATAGTAGGAAAGTTATATTTATTTATAGTGTTAATAAAATCTTTATCATCTTCATGTAAGCATAATCCCCTATTGTCATACCATAATTGCATAAAGTCAAAATTATTTTCTTTTGCAAATTTAAATTCATCCTTATATCTATTGAAAAATCGTGCTAAACAACCTAACTGTGGCATAAGTAATCTCTCCAATCATTTAAAGTAAGTTTTAGTATACATAAATATATAGGTACGCTTATTCTTAAAACTTCATCTATATTTTGTAAAAAAGTTCTTTTTAGCATAAAATATAGAGATTCTATAATTTATTCCATCCTCTTTTAATAATTCACAATTTACATTTGCTTAATAATAATATTATAACATAAATTACAATATTTTCCTCGGTGGACTTTTATAAATTAATAAAATACATTTAAATTTTAGGAAGATATTAAAAGCTTAATTTTATTAAATTGTTTAAGTTTTTTTAGAGTGTTTGTATTAAAGAAAATTTAGAATAATTTAGTTAAGTATTACAAAAAAATATTTTGAGGTGATTATTATGAGAAGGTATAAAATGGTAATAATTAGCATTATTATTTTACTTTTAATAAATAATATTATGCATAGTAAAGTTAGTTATGCCTTAGATATAGCTAATTCAAAAAATCAAGTATTACTTTCAGAAATACCTAATGAAGAGATATATTTATATGCTTTAGATTCTGATGAGGGAAAGAGTGTATATGAAGATATACTTCTTAATGTTAAAGGTAAAAAGAAAAGATTTAATTGGATTGTTGATTCAGGATTATCTTTTAGACCTGAGTTGATACTAACTGATATTAATAATGATGGAAAAAAAGAATTAGTTATAATAATAACCACAGGACATGGCACAGGAATAAATACTCAAGAAGTACATATATTCAAGGAAGAGACTTTGGAAGAAATTAAGGTACAGAATCCGTTTGATATTATATCTAAAAATGTTAAAACAAAAGTATATAAAGATGAAAATAGTGTTAAGGTCTATATTAATATAAATGGAAAAGAGTCTGTCATTAGCAGTAAAAAATTAAATGAATTATATAATGATCAAAACAATAAAAAGAACTTTGGTGATACGTTATTTTTTAGAGATTTTTTAATATATGAAGTTTACAATGAAAAGCTTAAGGCAATTGTAGGTGGAGATATTTTCTTTTGGAATTATCTTGTTAATATAAAAATAGAGTATAAATTTGAAAGTAATATGTTAGTAGTTGATAAAATTTATTTTGATGTAACTGAATATTTTAAGGACTAAAATGTTAAGTTATATAATAAAATTTCAAATATGAAACCTAATCATAGCCTACTCAAATATGAGATTTTTATTTTAATTAGTTCTAGAGAAATCAGAAATATTTTAGTATGAGATGAGACTAGAGAAATTTTATTTTTATATAAATTTTCTTCTAGTCTCAAATTTTGTGGCATTCTATTAATTACTTTGATTTGTTTTAGTATAATGTAGAATTTTATTATTGTTTATTAATTAGTGAGTAATAAGGTGTTAAGTCTTGATATTCTATATTTCCATTGGCTTCATAAACAATGCCTAGATGGTTATTTTTAAATGATAGACAAGAATAGCCACCACCTAATTTGTTACCGTCTTCAGGATAAGGAATGCATATTTCTTGAACTCCTTTAGATAAATCATCAAAGTCAATCATATAAACGGCAATATTGTCTCTTATATATTCACCTTTAGTGTTTTTAGGTGCTGAAATTAATCCTATTCTATGTCCATTTGAAGTAGTAGCCTTAATAAAGGAACCTTGGCATCCAGAGCCCTTACCAGTTAAAACTTTACCATTTAAAGGCTCATATATTTCCCAAGTTGTTCCTAAATCATGAGAGATGTATGCTGCTCTATAACCAGAGTAATCATATCTTGTACTCATAATTAAAGCTCCATCTAATTCTATGACCATATTTTCAGAAGTGTTTGAATTAGGAACTTTGTTTCCCATTGTCCATGTTTCACCATTATCCTTTGAATAGATAATTAATGAATAATAGTTATTTTCATTATTTTCTCTTAAGGAAATTTGTGCTGGCATAACTATTGTTCCATCATCCATTACAATACCTGAGCCAACTCCTCCTAGCCATCCAATTGTATTACTTGGTTGATTTTTTACTTTTGAAGAGTCCTTAGTTAAATCTATTTTATTAGACCAAGTTAATCCATTGTCATCAGAATAAATCATTTGGACAGACCAATCACTTCTTCTTGTAGAAGTAGTCATTGCCCAGTTTCCATTTGTATTCCATGAGCCTGCAATTAATATTATTCTACCTGTATTTGTAATAACTGTTGTGGAGTCCATTACACGAGAATAATTAGAGTCAATACGATTATTTTTCATTGCTATATCATAGCTCCATGTCTTTCCAAAATCAGTACTACGTGCAGAAGCTATGTCTATATAAGCATGGTCATCAGGGCCATTATAACGAATATCTGAAAAGGTTAAAATTGTGTCATCATTTAATAAGTGTATATTGGGAATTCTAAAATACTTTGAATTCCATATGTTACTATCCTTGTTAAATAGTATTAGTGGTTCTGGTTTATGGCTTATATCTAGATTCTTTTCAAAGGTATTGTTTTTGTTACACATAAATATAATCTCCTCCATAAAATTCATATTTACCTATTCATTTAAAAGTTATTTTTTATATAAATAGGCATAAAAACCTAATTATTAAAAATTTCTATCTTGAAAAATATAGAAGTTTTTCAAATAAATTATAACAGTATTTAAAATTCTTTACTATGGAATAATGTAAATATAATTCTTTTTGGAGTTTTCTATAAAATTTTAGTTTTCATAACTTTAAGAAGGTATAAGCTTGATAGCTTTAATTTAAGGAGATTTTAATAAAACAATAGTTTTTAAAGAAAGGAAATGGAATAAAAAATCTTTATATTTCAGAGAAGCTTTAGTAAAGTAATAATTTCTAGAGAAGTTATTAAAGATAATTAGCCTTCTTTTAATATAGTTAGCCTCCTTTTGTCTAGTCCTAAACTAATAAAAATCAAAATCTTTTATTAGCCTTGTATTATAGCTATTCACATTTAAGGAGTGGAAAATTATAAAATAAGAAGTGGACTAGAAAATTAGCTTTGTACGATTATGGTCCTTCTCTTAATATTTTTTAGAGAGGAGATAAGAAGATTAAAAATAAAATTTAAAGAGGCAAGAGTTAATATGAAGATTAAAAAGAAGATATAAAAGGGAAAAGTGAATAGTGGAATTAAAAGTTATATATAGTCAGGATGATATAGCATAAGTGAACTCTAAAAGTTTTAAAATACAAGGTATTAAACAAAGGACTTATATTTTTTGATATAATTAAAAGGTGAGACTTAGAATTATTATAAACTGTGAGGAAAAAGATGAAAGTAAGAGTACCAAATTATTTTAATGAGTTTAAATGTATAGCATCAGAGTGCGAAGATACTTGTTGTGCTGGATGGGAAATTGTTATTGATGATGAAACCCATAAGCGTTATGAAAATGTGGAGGGTGAATTTGGAGAAATCCTAAGAAGTAAGATAGTTAAAAGTGATGGGGAAAATATTTTCCTTTTAAATAATGGAAACTGTTCCTTCTTAAATGAAAAAAAGATGTGTGAGATTTATATTAATCTTGGAGAGAATCATCTTTGTTATACTTGTCAGCAATTTCCTAGATATACTGAAGAATTTTTAGATTTAAAAGAAGTAGGACTATCTTTATCATGTCCAGAGGCTGCAAGAATTATTTTAAGAAAGGCTGAAAACACTACTTTTAATTTAAGTGAAGAGGATAAGTGTGAAAGTAAGACACAAAAAGAGTTGGAATATGATTTAAGCTTATCATGTGAAAATATAAATTCATCAAATTGTACTTTAGGTGAGTGTTCTAACTCAAAAGATAATGAAAATAGAGAGTCTTTTAACTTAAGTGAAAGTGAAAATAGACAGTGCCTTGATTTAAAAAATAGTGAAGATATTGAAGGTAATAATAGTGAAGTGGATAGCTTAACTGAGGATGAAGACTACTTTGATGAGGGCATTGATGAAGAGGTTCTTTCAGAGTTTTTAGAGTGTAGGAATATTGTCTTTAATATTATAGAAAGAAACGATTTAGATTTAGGAACAAAGGTAGCTTTAGCTCTTGAATTTGTTAAAGAGGTTCAAAACAAGATAGATTTAGGGGATATGGATGAAATCCCAGAGCTTATGGAAGAGTATAGGGATGAAAATTTCATAAATACACTTATAAAGGAACTAGAAGGTTTTAAAGGAAAAGAAAGCATAAAACATAAAAATCTATGTGAATATTTAAAGATTTATAAGAGTATAAAACATATAAATTCAAATGATCCTTTAGGACTAGAAAAAGCATTAAAGTATTTTGAAGGAAATGAAGAGTTTTATTTAAGAAAGCACAAGGAGTTTAATGAGTATTACAAAGAAAACTTATATAAGTTTAAAAACATACTTGTATACTTTATATTTAGATATTTCATGAAAGCTATTTTTGACTATGATGTCTCTGCTAAGATAAAGTTAGCTATAATCAGTACATTAATGATTAAGGAACTTGCTGTAGTAAGATTTATAGAGAATAATAATGAATTTACAGAGGAAGATATGGTAGAGGTTAGTCGTATTTACTCTAAAGATATTGAACATTCAGATGAAAATATAGAAAATCTACAAGAGATATTTGAGACAGAAGAAATATTTGAAGTTGATGAAATACTACCTATGTTAATGAATGACTTCTAAGTGTAGATAATAACAATTATATTATTTATGAAAAAATACTATAAGTATTAAGAAAGACTTTTTTAATTTAATTATAAATATTTATAATTTAAGCCTCAATAATTTTTCTATTAAAGAGGATATTTAATAAAATGATTAATTGAAAAAGTGCTACAGGTTTAATGAGTTAATTTTAGTTATAAAAAAGCTTAAGATTTTAAAAACTTAGGCTTTTTAAATTTATTAATGATTTTATATAATATAATTTGCTTAACTTTTAACTTATTTAAAAGTGTTTATTTAATAAGTTGTAATCTTGTATAAGGTTTTGGAATATTTTAAAGGGCTAAAAAAATTAAAGAGAAATTAAAAGAGAGGCTAAAATATAAAGTTAAATAATAAAAAGAGTATTTTAAGTTATATATTTATGTAATTTAAAACACTCTTTTTTTAAAAGTTTTGTTTAAAAGGTTATTTAAACCATTCACTTGGAGATGGATTAAAATAGTGAGCATTAAACTCTACAAATTTATAATCTTGAATTCCATAAAGTTTAAATGGTTCCTTTGATAAGTAGGATTTTAATTTTTCTACAGATTCTGATTTAATAACAAATATACCTCCACTCATGTCTGATTTAAGTCCAGAGACTAAGATCATTCCTTCATCCATTGCCTTTTGAGTATAGGCCATATGTTTTTCATTATATCTTCATTAATCTTATCTGAATCTTTTAATATACCTTCAACAATAAAATATTTCATTTCTTATCCTCCAAAATTAAGTATTATAAATATATTATAAACTAATAATTAATAGTATTTAATAATATTTACTAAAATAAACTTTTGGGGTTAGAGGTAGAACTTCTTTTAAATATGTTTGGACTTAAAAAATGATTGTAAATATATTATTGTGTTAATTTAAGAATCTATATATAAGTCTTATTATTTGATTGTTAGTGCTTAAAATTTTTTAAAGAGTTGTACTTTTAGGAATTAAGGTTATTTAAAAAGTTTTTATTATTAATAAAGGAATTTTAATTGAGCATTAAATTAAGATGTTTTTATGTACACTTGAAAAACATCTTAAAAGTAATAATCATAAATATCCTTAAATTTATAATTATAAATAACCTTAAATTAAAATTAAGCTTAGCTTGTTAAAGAGCCTTTTTTGTATAGCTTGTATAATAGATAGGCCATTGGAACTATGCTAATTATTTGAAAGCCATTAACAAACTGTAATATTTCATGCTTAGCTAGTGGAGGGGGAAGGGTTGCAACTAGGTTATTTAGCATATGCATGAATATAACTAAAGGAAGAGAACGAGTTTTACTGTATACAAAGCCTAAAATAATTCCTAATATAGAGGCATAAACAACTTGGACAGGCTCCCTATGGAATAATCCAAATAAAAGACCAGAGAGAATTATAGGTGCTGCTCCTCCTTTTATCTTATCTATTTCGTTAAAGATTAATCCTCTAAAAAGTAACTCCTCAACAATTGGGCCAAATAAAATTACAGATAAAAATATAAATATATAGGCTTCATTATTTAAGCTTTCAGATATTTGAGAAAAATTTTGCAAGCTATTTTTTACAAGGGTAATAGAGGATAATATTGTATCTGCAAATATGAGCCATAGAGCAGAGAGACCTCCCATACCCATTGAAATTAAGGCGTATTTAGGAATATCTTTTCTTGGAAGTTTATTAATAATTTTGTTCTTGTTGTATTTCTTACATTTATATATAAGGAGATAAACTAACATGGTTAAAAAACAAGCAAATCCATCAATCATAAAGAAATTTGAGTCAATAAAATTAGGAGGTAATAGTCTTAAGGAAGTCTTTGTTATAAAGCAGCAGAATAATAAAAATAAAAGAGATCCTATAAAGGATAAAATGTAATATAGAGCTAAAAAAATAAATATGTTTAGTATGGCTTGAAATAGTTTAATGATTTTTTTCATGATTCACCTCAATTTATAAAAAATAGTTTAATGAGCTTTTGTGATAAACTTTTCCTTAAATTTTCTTATTAAAGAAACTTACATAGCAAGGGTTAAGAAGATATTATTATAAATTCTCTTTTAAATGGAGGTTAATATATAAAGTATATAAAAATAAGTTTAATAAGTTTTTATTACAAACCCTTACTTTTCTTTGTGGAGATAATAAAGATCTTATATCTAAATTTAATAAGCCTTATGATAAATCCTTAATTTTATTTTTAAGTATTGCTGCAAGTTTCATAATTTTTAGCTTGGGAAAGAACCTAGATGAGATAATATATGGAATATAAATTAATTATATGCATAATGTTTAGGGGAAAATAGCTTAGCTATTTATAGAATTAATTAGGGAATAACTGATAGTACCAAGGGGGTTACATATTATTTATAAAAGCTAAAATTTTTATTGTATTAGGAATAATGGATTTTACAAGGAGGCTTAGGGATAAAAGATAATTACTGTTTATAATATATTTATTGATAATATGTTATAAGAAAATGGTTGTTTCAGAAGAAAAAACTTGTAATAATTTATATTTATTGATAATTACTATTTTAAAATAAAGTTTTATGGTATATAATGTAAGAGTAGTAAATTTTATTGAGAGATTTAATTTTTAGGTAGCTTAATATTATCTGCCTAATACATACAAAATTATTACTCGACATAATAATTTTATGGGCTAACTAAAAGTTAATATTTTCAGAAAGAGAATTAAGCAGTTATAGGATGAATTAAAAGTTCCTCTTATAACTGCTTATATTTTTTCGTTGTCTTAATTTTGTAATATTTTCTATCTAAAATATTAATAGAGATATATTTAGAGGGATAAATTGTTTTTTTTATTAATAACAGTAATAAAAAGGGATTGGCTTTTAAAATAATTATGAGTAATTAGATCTTAAGATGAGGTGGTAGTATGGATTCTATTAAGGAACAAATATTTCAGCTAGAGAATGATTTAATAAAGTCTGAAGTGAGAAAGTCAGCAGAAAAAATAAATGAAATATTATCAAATGATTTTGTTGAATTTAGTAGTTCAGGAAGTGAATATCATTATAAATGTGGAGATGTTTTTCAAGATGAAGAGGATGAGAGAACATTAGATTGGGAAATATTAAATTTTAAGGTGAAGAAGGTTGCAGAGAATTGTATTTTAGCCACTTACAGGGTAATAAAACATGATGAGTTAGATGAGAGAAAGAGATATTCCCTTCGTAGTTCTTTGTGGACAGAGGAAAATGGAAAGTGGAAGATGTCTTTTCATCAAGGAACACTACTAGCAGGTAAAGAAGGAAGAAGTATTTTTTAGCATAATTAAATAGAATATTTGATTAATATATCAAAGAGCTTGTATCAAAATTTAGTAAGTATAAGACTTTATTAATATGTTTTTAGAGGTTTTATCATTTAAATTTTGATAGAAGCTTTTTTATTTAGTATAAAAAATTTGTATTGATAAAGTGAGTGGTGAATTTATAAAAAAATGGTAGAATATACATAAGAAGGTGTGCTAAATGAAATTAAGAAAGCTTAATTTTTTTTAAAATACTTTCTTAAAACTTTTATATAAACTTAATGGAATATTTGTAGGGAGAAGAGTTTAGGATTATTAAAAGATGCTTAAGTAAGGGGAAATTATGAAACATAAAAAAGAAGTGTTTATAGCTGCACTTATAATAGTGTTTTTAATAGCTATAGGACCAAGTATTAAGAAGCAAGTGGGGATTTATACAAAAGGTAAAAATATTGAAAAGAGTTATTCTAAAGATTCATTATATGATATTTATATAACTAATGGTGAGGGATTAGGATTAATTCAAATTAGTAATATTGAGAAGGGAAATATAAATTACTCAAAGATAGATAATATCAATGTAAAGTATGATTCAGCTAACTTTTTATTTATTGAGAAGGATTCAGGAGGAAAGATATATGTTCCTTATTCCTCTGATATAGAAAATCCCAAGAATGCAAATAGACTCTTAATTTTTAATGAGGGAAAGTTAGAGGATGAAATAGAGTTTGATGATATAAGAAATCCACAGACAGTAATAAGTGACAGGGAAAATAATAGAATTTTCCTTGAGCAGAATGTTACTGTTCAACCTGAAGATTCTCAAGGATTAAAGCTAAAGGTGATTGATACAAATAGCAAGGAAGTAATTAAGGAACTTTATTTAAAGGGATATATTAGAGATTATTATATTGGGGAAAAAGAGATAGTTCTAAGCCTAGAAGGGGCTAAGAAGTTAGGTTTTTTAGATGCACAGGACAGAAGTTTATATGCCATAAATAGAGAAACTTTAGAAGGAAGAGAAATTAGTAAAGAACCAATATGCAATGTTGTTAATGCCCTATGTGGAGATTCTAAAGGGAATAATGTAATATTTACTAATATAAATTTAAAAGAAAGTGGAGATTTAAATAAAAATGAAATTATTGTCATGGACAGTAATGGGGAGATCAAGGAGAGAAAAGAGGTTCTTTATGATATGAATGGTAGCTTTTATGGCAATGAAGAAATATGAGTATGTATTAAATGGAAAAATTCATAATAAGAATAATGGTTTTCTTATTTTTAATAAGGAGACACTTGAGTTTGAAAAATTAGTTGATGATGTAAAGGATATAAGTTATATAGAGAGTTTGGATGGTTACTTATTTATATTAACTAGGGATTCAAAGATATTTATATATGATGAAAATACTCTAGAGCAAATAGGAAGCATAGAGTTAGGGTGGGAGGTTTCACACAGAATGAAGGTTATTAAAAAGAAAGGTTAAAAGGTCTTAAGAATATGATTAAATATATAGATGGGGGGAATTTCAAATGAATACTGCTCTTTGGATTTCAATAGTCGGTGCTATTTTTTGTGGAATTATAGCTGTATTTATTGAAAATAAAGAAAAATAATTATATTTATTATGGAGAAATTAGTAATGGGAAAAGATAGCGTTGAAATAAATATTGATAGAGTAATATTTATAGGCTTAATAATAGAATTTATTTGTACAGCATTTATATTTTTAAACTTTACAACACTTTATGAGAATTTGAACTTAATAATAGATTGCTTAATGATTTTAAATGTAATTATATTTATACTTAGTATAATTTACTTTAAGTACAATAAGAAATTAGCTTTAAGATATACCATAATAAGTTTAATATTCTTTTTCTTTTCAGATAAATCAATGTATAGTTTAATACTGGTTATTATTTTAATAATGCAAGGTAAGGGAATGTACTAAAAACAGAAAATAATTTTAAAAGAGAATTGAATTTTTCATTCTCTTTTTTTATATTTATTTATAAGATAAGAATTTTTATTTGGGGTAAATTATTTATAAGATAAAGAGAGAATTTGAAGTATCTAAAAAAGAAAATATAATTGAAAATTACATAGAAGGTGTTTTTATATGGATAAGATAAAGAATGAAGTTACTAAGGAAGTTAAGGACCTTACAAAAGAGGATTATTTAAGCATATTGGAATTTTTAAAGAATCATGCAGGGGAAGAATATAGTAACCCTGAAAATGAGGAAAATATTGAGGAAAAGAATAAATATATAGCTTTGAGAGAAGAGGCACAGGAGACTTTAAGTAAATTTAGAGCTATTGGAGATTTATTTAAAGAAGAGGGCTTAGTTTATGAAAAAAAGGGAGCTTCAAAGTGGCTAGTTGCTGCAAGGGTTACAAGGGTTAGAAACTATCTTTGGATTGAGCTTAAAGAGCTAGAGAAGATGGGCTTTTCAACTAGTATATCCATATTTGCAGATAAGATTGAGGAAGGAAATAAGCTTAGATTCAGGGTGGTTTTAGAAACTAAAGATTTAAAAAGTGATGAAGGGGACTATGTTAGACATTTTAGGTTTTTAGAAGAGCTAGATCCTGAGGAGGATAAATTTGAGTACTGGGATAATTATAGTGATTATAGTTATTTAGAGAGAGGAAAAGCAAGTGATATAAGGGCTTTAATACAGGATGTTAAGGAAAGAAAAGAGTTAAAACTTCAAATAGGAAGAACTTTGTATTATGAAGATGTTAAAAGAATTAGCAAAGAGGAAATAAGAGAGTTTTTTGAAGAGGCAGTTATGGAACTTAAGCCTTATTATGACTTAGCTGTTGAAGGAGAGTATTCCTTATTAGAGGAGGAAGAGCTAGGAATTAGTGAGGAGGGAGAAGAGTATTTAGAAGAACCAAAGATTCTTAAGGTGAAAAATCAAATTCTATATGGTCCTCCAGGAACAGGGAAAACTTATAATGCCATAAATAGAGCTTTAGAGATTATTGATTTTAAAAAGTATAAAGATTTAATAGGGAATGAAGGGGAAAGAGAAAAAGTAATTAAGATTTTTAATGAACTTTTAGAGGAAGGACAAATAGCCTTTTGTACATTTCATCAAAGTTATGGATATGAGGATTTTGTGGAAGGCTTAAGAAGCAATGAAAGTGGATCAGGATTTGTTCCTAAGGATGGGATTTTTAAAAAGCTTTGTAGAAAAGCTTCAAAAAGTCCTAAAAACTATGTGCTTATTATAGATGAAATTAACAGAGGAAATATTTCTAAAATCTTTGGAGAACTTATAACCTTAATAGAGGATGATAAGAGACTTGGGGAGAAAAATCAGCTTAAGGTTACTCTTCCATATTCAAATGAAAGCTTTGGAGTGCCAAAAAACTTGTACATATTAGGAACTATGAATACAGCAGATAGATCCATAGCCTTACTAGACACAGCCTTAAGAAGAAGATTTGAGTTTTTTGAATACATGCCTAAGGAAGAACTTTTAAAAGAAGATGCTTGTGGGATTAATTTAAGAGAGTTTTTAAGAGTTATTAATGAGAGGATAGAATACTTATTTGACAGAGAACATACAATTGGACATTCTTACTTTTTAAAAGAAGAACTTACTTTTGAGGAGCTTGTTTCCATAATGAAAAATAAAGTTATTCCTTTGGTGCAGGAGTATTTCTATGGAGATTGGGAAAAGGTAGAGCTAGTCCTTGGAGGTTCTTGTAAAAAGGGAAGGTCTAATAGATTCATAGAAAAGAGTAGAATTGATACAAGAAAACTTTTTAAGGGGATGAGAGTGGATTCTTATGGAGAAGAGTATAAGTATTCCGTAGTGGAGAACCCAGAAAAAGAGGCCTTTCTTAATATCTATGAAGATGAGGAATAGACCATGAGGCATATAATTATTAAGGAAAGCTATGAATCCCTTAGGATTGTAGATGATTTTTATGATTATGAAGGAGAAGATTTTTATGGGAATTATGGCTGTGAAAAGATAATAAGCAGAAGAGAGGCTAATGAACTTTATAACTATGCTATGTCTAAAAAGTTAGATATGGATAATATACTTTGGGAAAGAGACACCTTAAGGTTTATAAACTATGTTGGATATATAAGACTTTCAACAGTTTCCATAGAAATACTTCCTAAAATAAGCCTAAATCATAGTGTAGAGCTTGAAAGAAAAGCCCTGTTAAATATGCTTTCTAAGTGTGGAGTTTTGAAAGTTAATTATTCAGAAATCAGTTCATCAAAGTTATATAAGCAAAGTTTGAATGAGATACTGGCATATTTATTTAGTAAAAAACTTCAAAAAGAGCTTAGAAAAGGAGTCTATGGGGAGTATGTTTATATTGAGGAGAATATAAATTCCTTAAAGGGAAGCTTAAGAGTTCAGGAGCAAATTAAGAACATGGCCTCACATAGTTCAAAGGCTTTTTGTAGATTTGAGGAGTTTTCTAGGGATAATAAATTAAATAAGATATTAAGTTTCTTTGTAAAAGAAGTCATGAAGAATATAAAAAACAGAGAAACCTTAAAGCTTTTAAGAATTTCAGAGATGATTTTAGGAGATGTAGATGAAAGAAGTATTACCTTAAATGATGTGAATAATTTTAGTTTTAATAGGTTAAATAAACCCTTTGAGGATGCTTTTACCTTAGGAAAGATGATTGTTTTAGGAGAGTCAGCCCTTGGAAACTTAGGAGGAAATAAGGCTTATTCAATACTGTTTAAGATGAATGAAATCTTTGAAATTTATATAGGAAAACTTTTAAAGGAACTTCTTTATGAAGAAACTGTTCATATGCAGCATGCAAAATATAAGCTTTTAGTAAAGGAAGAAACCAATAGAGGGGTGTTTAAACTTATTCCTGATATAGTAATTGAAAAGAGTGGAATAGAGAGTGTAATAATAGATACAAAGTGGAAGAGTGTAGAGAGTAAGTTTAATAGGCATGGAGTTAAGAGAGAAGATCTTTATCAGATGTATGCTTATCTTACTAGATATAAGAATGTAAGTACAGTTATACTTCTTTATCCTTATAATGAAAGAATAGAGGGTGAAGAGGGAGAATATTTAGAGTCTTGGTACTTAGATGAGGAAGAGCATAAAAGAGTTAGAGTTTATGCAGTAAACCTTGAAAGTGAGAAAGAAACTTTAAAATCCTTAGATAAAATAGTTAGAAAGTATGTTGAAGAATAAATTAGATTAAAAGGGGAGATAGAAAATGGGATTTTGGATTTTTATGATGGTTATGGAATTATTAATACCACTTATAATGATTATTTTGGGTAAGCAATTTAGCAAAAAGGCACCAAAGGAAATTAATCATTTTTATGGTTACAGAACTTCAATGTCAATGAAAAATAAGGACACTTGGGAGTTTGCACATAAATATTGTGGAAGGCTATGGCTTAAAATAGGATATATTATGTTTGCTATATCTTTTATTATTATGTTATTTGTCCTTGGAAAAGGTGAACAGGCTATAGGAACCTTAGGAGGAGCACTTTGTATGATTCAGTGTGTAGTTTTAGTTGCCTCAATATTTCCTACAGAGAGAGCTTTAAGGAAGAATTTTGACAAGTATGGCAATAGAAAAAATGTGTAGTTTTTTATTTATTGATTATTCATTATTCATTAAAGAAATTATAGGTGGATTGTCCACCTATAATTTTTTATATAAGAACTTTGTGAATTACTATTTAATATTTTTTCCTATGTTAAAGGCATTACCAACAAAGTCACCTATTTCCCAATAATTATTGTCCATAGAGTAAATAAGTGGATTTATCTTCTTTGTATCTGGAAAACCATTTGTAAGTAGGTCTTGGTTAACATAAGTTTCTATTATTTCACCAATAAATACTTCCATATCATAAATTTCGATTATCTTTGTTACTTTACATTCCATATTTATTGGACATTCCTCAATCAGTGGAATTTTATCATTACTTTCATAAAAACACTTAAAAATTTGTGATTTATCAATGTTATTTCCTGAAACAAGCCCGCAATAATCAACTTTTTCAACTAAATCTGCTGAAGGTATATTAATACTAAACACTTGATTTTCTCTTATGCCTTTATTTGTATAATGATTCTTTTCCATTGATATATAGATAACAGCAGGGTTAACGCTTATTATTCCGCAGTTTCCTATAGTTGCAAAATTAGGTTTATCATTTATAACTGTGCCTATTAATACTGATGGTATAGGATAAACTAAAGGAAGTTTATTAAATTTAACTTTTGACATTTTACCACTCTCCTAACCTTTTTATTCCATATAAATATATTAACTTAAAATTGTTCTAAAAAGTAGTAAGTTAATATATAAATTAGAACAGTTCCCCAAATAGTTCTGAAAAGTATTTTAGTTTTTTTTACACCTCTTTTTTGCAAACCCTTATCTTCTCCAAAGGGAAATATTACATGTAAAGCAGGTGCTATTAATGAAATAGCTATGAATAAATATTTTGATATAGGATTATTAGGTAAAAACATTATATTAATAAAGAAAATTAATAAGAGTATTATAGAAAAAATCTTTACTGGAGTTTCAGTTTTTTCTCTTTGTTTCATATATTTTTGGTATTTAATATTGCAAGTCTCAGAGCAGCAACAGATTTCACTTGTTCCTTCATATGTTTTGTCACAGTATTTACATCTCTTAAGTATTAAATCATCCATAGATTACCGTTGCCAAAAATCTATAAAAATCTATAAATCTTGTTTAATTCCCTGTTCTACGAGTCAGATTTTGAAAACTATAAATAGTAATCTACTTCCTTTGGTATAACTCTCCGAGGGCGTAAATTCGGATACAACGCATCCTACATATTAGCATTATCTTCTTAGTGATGTTATGCTAATTTATATCTTGAAAGATTAATACTTGCGTTTAAATCTCTATCAATAGATAAGCCACAACTACATTTATAAACTCTATCTTTAAGTTTTAAATCTTTTTTAACCTTTCCACATTGACTACAAGTCTTTGATGATGGATAAAATCTATCTGCTACTACTAACTCAATTCCTCTAAATTTACACTTATATTCAAGTTGTCTTTTAAATTCATAAAAACCTTGTTTTCTTATGGCATCAGATAAATGTTTATTTTTCATCATTCCTTTAACATTTAAATCTTCTATTACAACTCTGTATGGCTTGGTTTTCACTATACTTGTTGTAGTTTGATGAAGATAATTATTTCTTATATTAGCCAATCTTCTATAGATTTGTTGTATCTGTTTTTCAAGTTTTATTATATTTTTAGTTTTGACATACTCCTTTCCTTTTTTATTTTTTTCATATTTTCTACTAACTTGTTTTTGTAGTCTTTTTAATCTTTTTTCGATTTTCCTAACTACATTACTTTTATTTATATTTTTAAATACTGTACCATCAGAGCATATTGCAAGGTTCTTTAAGCCTAAGTCTATTCCTAATGATACATCTGTTAAATCTTCTTTAATTTGTTCTTGTTCTATACCTACCGAGATATACCAATACTTGTTATCATATGATATACGAGGATTACTATATTTAACTCCAATAGGTAGTTGTTCATTAGTTTTTATCCAACCAACTTTTTCAATATTAACTAATCTATTTTCTTTAACTTTTAGCTTTATATTATCGTTGTAGAATGATTTTTTACTCTTTTTTCTACTCTTAAATCGTGGTTTATCTGATAATCTATTGAAGAATCTTTTATATGCATTACAAGCATCTTTTACAGCTTGTTTAGCTACATTATTAGATACTTCATTTAACCAATTTAATTCATTCTTCTTTAGCTTGGTTAATTCCTTTCTAAGAATTCCATCAGATATAAATTTCCCACCATTTTTATAGTTTTCTTCTTGTTTTGAAAGTGTCCAATTGTATATATACCTTGCAGTTCCAATTGACTGCCAAAGTTTTTTCTCTTGTATTTCACTTGGATACAATCTAACTTTTTTCGATAGTATCATCTCCTAATAACTCCTTAATCATTTTTAGCTTTATTAGTTCTTTTCCTTAAAGTATAAAACTAAATACGGTAACTATTTGAATTAAATCTTCTACTATTTATTATTCTTCTGTTTTTTCAGTATTATTAATAATTTCAATAGTTTTTTTTATTTAGTTTTGGATTTTAAACATAAAAAATGATTAAGTGTTCTTGATAATAATATCTAGTACCATCTTCAGTTATATAGAAAGGCTTTAAAGTTCCATTTTTATCACAATTTCTAAGTTTTTAAATAGTTTTCCTATTTTATTTGTAAACTCGTCTATTGAGTAATACTTCATAATTTATCACCTCAATAAGGTTATACTATAATCTATAAATATTAATCATGTCTTTACAGATATTTATTTTAACTGTTAATTCCATCCTCATAAACTAGAATATTTCTGCTTTATAGCTATTATAATTCTAAGAAACTATGAAGATTCCTTTTTATATTTAATATTACAGTTATTGTAAAGTTAAATTTTGATATATTGTAAAAAAATATAAATAAAAAATAACTATTTTTAAGTAAATGTTAATTATTGTTATAAATTAGAAGAAAATACATGGGATTTTGGGTTAAATAGAAAATTAGAGTAAGAAATTAATATTTGTAATTGGTATATAATTGAAAAAGTAAAAGGAATAAATACATTTTAAAAGGAGTTATGATATGAAGAAGAGAAATTATTTAATTAGTTTATTGGCTGTGGTACTTAGTTTAGGAGTTTTAGTTGGATGTGGAGATAAGACAAACACTTCTAATGAGGGGGATTCTGTAAATAGTTCAGAAAATAGTGATGCTGCTAGTTCAAAAGATTCTTCTGATGTGGCAAAGGATAAGGGGGAAGCAGATAAATCACAGGCTAAGGATGCTGATTCTAAGGATAAAGAAGCTACAAATAAAGATGAGAGTGAAAAGAAAGAAGAGGATAGTAAGAATGATAGCAGCACTAAGGAGACTGCTAAAGTAGATAATTCTAATAAAAAGGAAAGTAAAGGAGCAAGTAATTCTTCTAAGAAGGAAGAGAGTAAGAGTGCTTCTAAAAAGGAGAATTCAAAGGATGAAAGTAGCTTAGCAAAAGCAAAATCAGAGTATCTTCAAAAGATGAAAAAGATAGATAGTGAGTCTGAGAAGTTAGATAAAGAGTATGATAGTAATAGAGGATCAACACAAGCAGGAATGAATGGTATAAGTGGTGAACAAGCTAAATTATATGATAATGAGTTAAATGAAATTTATGATTACTTAAAACAAAATTTAAGCAAAGAAAAGGCTAAAGAGCTTGAGACGAGTGAAATGGCTTGGATTAAAGAAAAAGAAAGTAATATAGCTGAAATAAAGAAACAATATGAAGGCGGTTCAGTTACTCCTCTTATGGTAAATTCAGAGGTGGCAAAGGAAAGTAAGGAAAGATGCTATTATTTAATAGATAATTATATGAAGTAGATATATATTACATATAGTTTCTTTATAAGAAACGTTAGGAGAAAAGCGTATGAAAGAGTTTTTTTTAGATATTTTACCTTCAATATTATTTGTAATTGTTTTTTTTATAGTTTTAAATGATTTTAGGAATAATAAAAATTTAAAAAGGAATAAAAGATATTCTAAAGAATCAGACGATATAAATAAGAAAGAAGGAAAAAGAGTAGATTATATGTCTATTGGAATGTGTTTTGGAGTAGCAATAGGTATATTTTTTATAAGAAAATTTGGATCAATTGCGCTTACTTATGGAATTCTTTGTGGAATGTTACTTGGAAAGTTTGTGGGGGTAATAGTTAAAAGAAATTTTTAAGAGAGAGAGAATTGTACAAGTTTTATAAGGAAGATGTTTTTGAATTGGTAAGAGAAGTAGGTATAAGAGGGGATGTACAAGCTTTAGAAGTAATCTATTAATTTAATAGAAATTTTATAATATAGTTTATAAAGAAAAGAAGTGATTTAAGTTTAGGCTAAGTCACTTCTTTTTTTATTTTAATAGTATTATTAAATGTTTTATCATAATAATCTCTTTTAATTGAGTTTTAATTTTTAAAGATATACTTTAGAAAATTTAATTTTATGATAGTTTTTATTATAAATTTTGCTTTAATTAAGTGTAAAAATCTTTGGAAATAAATCATGTTAATTTGATTATAAGGTAAAATTTTATGGTAAGAAGCTTGAGGGGTGAGGATTAAATTATGAGAAAAAATATTAAATCATTAATAGGAGAGATTTTTAAAAAAGGAATAATAGTAGGAGTTTGTGCCTCAACTTTATTCCTTGCAGGTTGTGTAGAGGGAAATAAGGAAAGTTTAGATAAACATAAGGGAGACAAGGTAGAGGATACTTCAGAAAAAGAAAAGGAAAAAGATGATTTAAAGGAAGTATTGATAAGTGAGGATGAAAAAAGAGAGTCTGATAAAAGAACTTTATCTTCAGCATCAGAGATTATAAATGAGAGTTTAAATGAAATTAAGGCTATATCAAGAGATAATACTAGTGGAAAGTTGGAGGATATAGAATTTGAACTTTCAAGTGTTATGGAGAAGGAAAATAAAAGATTAGAGGATTTAGTAGAAAAAATATATGATGAAGATTTATTAAGCACTTTTAAGGATTATATTAGGGGAAATGAACTTAGAGCAAAATATTACAAGGGACGTAGTGAAAACTATATGGAGGTTATGGATTATGGTAGTGAAGCAGATGAAATCATATCTATATCAATATGTAAGATGGTTGATGAATATGGGTTGGTTATAAATGAAGAGAATATGGAGTTTTATGAGGATTGTAGAGAGAAGATAGCTTATTTAGATAAAAAAGATAATTATAAGAAGATTGCAAAGGAATTGATTTCTAAGGGTGAGTTTAAAGTTGAATTAGAAGAGGATGAAGTAATAAAATCAGGTTTTGGTGAGGATAAAGAGGTTTTTAAATATAGCAAGGTTGTAGAAAATACAAGTGGAATTAACTTAGATTATATAGCCTTTAGTATTAATGGCAAATTAGAAAATGGAAAGATAGAAGAATTTCCAAGCGTTTTGATAGGATTTAATAGTGGTAAGAGCGATGAAATAAAATTTTATACTACAAATAAATATGAGTCAATGGACGTTGAGGTAGAGTGGGTTTCTTTTAATTAATGGTTTTAAAATATAGTAGTAAATAAAATATTTTTATGTAGATAGTGAGAATATGTAAGGATAGAGGAAGTTAAGAGTTTTTATAGGTAAGAGATTATTACAAAAATCTAACCTATAAAAACTTATCTTTATGAATATTTTGTTTTGAAGAGAATTTAGAATGGAGTTTTGACTTATAATCCTTTAAAATTTAGCTATTAATAGTGTCTTTTAGAGACTTAAACTTTACTTTCCCTGTAGAGTTTTCTCAATAAATATACCATTGGAATTATGCAAAATACTTGCACTACCATAACAATTGGTTTTACTGATTCAGGAGAAATTGCTGCTAAATTATTTAGCATATGCAAAAACATTACAATAGGAAGAGAATGAGTTTTACTATATACAAAGGCTAAGATAATACCCAAAATAGAGGTATATACAATTTGTATAGGTTGCACATGAAATAAACCAAACAACAAGCCAGATACGAGTATTGGAAAAATTCCTCCTTTAACTTTTGAGGCTTCATTAAATATTATTCCCCTAAAAACAAGTTCTTCAAAAATTGGAGCAAGTATTACAACTGATATAATTGTAAGAAATGGATAACCATCAAATACACTTATAAGATTAGAAAAGTCTTCTAAACTATTCTTTATGAAAGGTAAATAATTTGATAGAAAATTTGCAAGCAAGATCCACAATGTGGATATTCCGCCTATTCCAAGAGAAATTAAAGAGTATTTTCCTATGATCTTTAATGAAATATGATTATTAATTTTTATTATATTGAATTCTTTATTTTTGTAGGTTTTAGAAAAGAAATATATTGCCATAATTTGAAAAATACAATCAAATACAAGAAAATTAAGACTATTAGAACTTTTAGATAGTAAATTTTGTTTTAGTAATAATCCAAGTATTCCCATAAAAGTCATAGAAATTAAAGATGCTAAAATTTGTAGTCCTATATAGATTAAAAATAATGAAAAAAGATTTTTTATTAGTTTAAATATATTGTTTTCGGATAGAGTCATGAATAAGCCTCCTTAAATTTTTTATATATGCAATATTTTAACATTATTTAACATAAAATTCAAATATTATTAAAATATACGCTTGTATGGTAGTGAGAAGGAAAAACTTTATTTTCAAGTAATAAATAAGAAATTAGTGATATTTTATTAATTTTGATAAATAGATAATTAAAAACATGCAATTTTAGTATTATTATAGAAAGTATTATGATAAAATTGTATTAAAATGGAAAAGTTGTATTGGAGAATATGATGTTAGAAAATGTAAGATTAATTTCAAAAGTTAATAAAGTTGAACGTAGAGAAGCTTTAATTAAAATACTTAAGAAAAATGATTTGAAATATAAAATACAGCATGAGAAATTGAGGAATCATTTTGTTGACAATATAATTGTTACTTTCAATAGTGAAATAAAATTGCCTAAACTGGTTATTGGTGCACATTATGATAATATTGAAGGAAGTTGTGGAGCAAATGATAATACTTCGGGAGTTAGTATTTTAATAGAGGTAGCCAAGTATCTTAAGTTAAATAAAGTTAATAGACCTATTGATCTTGTATTTTTTGATAGAGAAGAATATGAGGATAGGGGAAGTGAACAGTATATTCTTAGTACTGGGAGAGAGAACATATATGCAATGATTAATATTGATACTTGTGGGTTTGGAGATATGATGCTCATAGGGCCTGAAAAGAATTTAGGAGCAATGAAAGAGAAAAAAATAATAAGTGAAGGATTATTAGATAAAGAATATATTGAGATTATAAAAAGAACTCCAGGTTCTGATGATAGAAGCTTTGAAGCTGAAAATATACCAAACATATCTATTGGGGTAGTTCCTAAAGGGGATGTGGAGATAATACAAAAGATTATTAAGTTAGAACTTGAAAATAAAATTCCAACAAAGGATCTTATACCTAATCCTCCAGAGTTTATGAGTACAGTTCATAATGGAAATAGAGATTGTATTGAAATAGTTGAAGAGAGTTCTATGAAAATAGTATTAGATTTTATTATTAATATACTTGAAGAGTTAAGATTTTAATATATTATTGTGGTTAATAATTTATCTAGGGGGTAATAAGTGAATAAGAGAGGCAAATTTTCCCGTTTGATATTTGTTTTAATAATAGCAATTATATTAGTAGTATCTATAACTTTATCTAATAAAAGTGAGAAATACTTGATTATAAATGATGAAAACTTAAAAGCAAAGGTTGATATTTTTTTAAAAAACTTTTTTATGTTTGAAAACTTTGATAGGGAGATAAGTAATTCTATTGATACATCTAATGTTGGAATGTTCTTTACTATGACTGATGAGAAATTATTGTATATATATGAAAAAAGGTTTTTGGTAAACCTTAGAGAAAACTCTGAAAAAAAGAATATAAATTATGATATTGAGATTAAAGAAATTTATGAAGGTGATAAAGGGGAGTTAAAAGTTTTGTTTGAGTATAGCAGAAGTTTTTATTCTCTTATTAGGAGTAAAGAATGCAAAGAACAAACTTTATATGAGGCAATTTTATTAAAAAATAAAGAGGATTTTAATATAGAAAGAATATATGAGGCTGAATCTTTAAATAGGGATAGTTTATTAGATCTTTTTTATAGTAAAGATAAGTTATATGAGAAATATATTGAAGATGAATTCATTAAATACAAAAATTTATCTAGGATGATGTCTTTATAATAAGATAAAGTTTAATAACATGAAATTATGAATCTTTGTAGTAAAAGAGATTATAGGGAATTTTGTGTGAAAACAAAGTTCTCTACAATCTCTTGTAAAATTCTTATATTAAAATTTATTTATGGTCTTGAAGCCAACGCATTGCTGTGTAGGCGTAAACTGCACTACCACTAGATAAAACTTCTTCGTCGAATTTAACCATTGGGTGGTGTTGAGGGTATGGATAGCCCTTATCTGGGTTTCCAGCTGCTAAAACTAACATGATGGCAGGAATTTTTTGGCTTATGTAAGCAAAGTCTTCTGAACCAGAAGTTTTAGCAGATTTTTGATTTCCAGCCATGGCATTTAGTTTGGCAACAGAGAATGTTTTATCTTCCCCTAAAAGTTCTTTTATGTATTTTTCAGAGCATACAGTTAAGTCTTTATCGTTAACTAAGGTTGGGCATCCACTTCCCCAAATTACTTCAGTTGAAGCTCTAAAGGATTTTGCTGTACATTCTGCAATTTCTTCAATTCTTTCCTTTATAAATGAGCGTGTTTCTTCATCAAAAGTACGAATAGTTCCACCCATAGTAGCTGTGTCAGGGATTACATTGGCAGCAATACCAGCATTCATTGTTCCAATTGTTAAAATTGCTTGATCGCTTATGGCAAGTTCTCTAGCATGAATTTCTTGTAATGCAATTAAAATGTGAGCAGCTACATTAAGTGGGTCAACTCCAGTGTTAGGCATAGAACCATGACATCCTTTTCCTTGAACCTTTATTTCAAAATAATCAGCAGCTGGAGCTCCAATTCCAGGTACAGGAACAATAACAGTACCTGCATTAAAAGGCATTCCTGCCATTACATGAATCATTAGTGCCTGATCAACCTTTGGATTTTCTAATACTCCTGCTTTAATCATATCCTTAGAACCTTCAAAAATTTCCTCAGCAGGTTGGAACATAAGTTTAATAGTTCCTTCAATTTCATCCTCATGTTTTTTTAATAATCTTGCAGCACCAAGCATCATAGATGTGTGCATATCATGGCCACAGGCATGCATTTTTCCACTTTGGCAAGAAAACTCAACATCTGATTCCTCTTTAATTGGTAAGGCATCCATGTCACCTCTGATTAAGAAAACCTTTCCTTCCTTTTTTCCACCTGCTAAAGCAATAAGTCCTGCTTTACCACATTCTATTGGCTCATAGCCCATATCAATTAACTCTTTTTTTACAAAGGCAAGAGTGTTTTTTAAATCAAATCCTGTCTCAGCATGTGAGTGTAAATATCTTCTGTTTGAAACAATAGTTTCTTGAAGTAAATTAGCTTCTTTTAGTAATTCTTCTGGTTTCATTTATGTTCTCCTTTCAAAGTTCTTTTTTTGAGTAATATTATTATTTTATCACATTCATAAATTTAAATCATTTTTAAAAATTTGAGTAAACAGACTTATTATCTCCAATTAATTAAGAAAAAAACCATTATTCAAAACTATATTAAAAATTATGAGTTAATAATGGCTTTTTTAAAATTTTAATTATTACTAAAGATACGATGTTAAAAAACAAGATTTCTATAAGGAAGTTTTAAACAATGAGAAATTAAATAGTGTTAAGAATTTTTTTAGATAATTATTATAAATCAATTTATGAAGGTGGAAAGTAATTAATTCACATGATATATTTAAAGAAAGCGTTTTAATTACATGAAAAGGTAATTATTTTAAACTTAAAAGATAAAACATTAAGGTGAGGATTAGAGAATGGATGTTAGAATATACAAAATTAATACAGGGATAACAGGAAGAAATTTTAGTAGTGATAAGAGGAGCAATTTTCCTATAGGAGGAAAAACTAATTCTTTTTATTCAATTGGTAACTTAATGAGAGGAATAGAGGACTTTTATTTGGAGGGAAATCTTTATTTTATAGATAAGGAAGAGGAACTGGAAAAGTTTTATAATCCTTTAGGGGATAGATGGGTAGCAAAGAAGAAATATTACATAAGTCATCCTAAGAAAGAGAGAGAAAATTATCTTTTAGAGGCTAGTAAGTTTCATGAGTATATAGTTAGAGAGCAATTAGAAGAGATAGCAAATTACCTGCATCATGAGCTTAATATAAATTCTTTAAAGATAGAGGTTGAAGATGGAAATGACTTTTCATTCTATACTAATATAGCTATTGAGGAAATGAATCTTAATGATGAGGGAAAAGTAGAACTAAAGGGAGATAAGACTTTAGAGATTAAGTGGAGTGAAAATGTAAATTCACAAAATGAATTTCTGTGGATAGAGGATTTTGAAGGATTAGTTAATAAGGTTCAGGAACTTAAGTCTTCTAATAAAAGAGGAGAAGATGTAGGTTCAGAAGAGAATTCTTTAGGTGAAAGAGGAATTTCTTATATCTTAGAAATAGATAATTCCTTTGGAATTAGTGAAAAAATAGGAAAGAAGATAGGGGTTAATCATACTTGGCTTAAAAAATGCTCTTTTAAACTAGTATTTTAGAAGTCTGATTTAATAAAGGATTATTATGAAGTCTTAAAGATTAAATTGGCTTTGAAGATAGAATTTTTAGTTGTTTTAAAGTTTTTGAGACAGAATTCCTATCTAGAGTTTATAGTTTTTAGGTTAGAGTTTTTAGTTGAGATTAAGAAAAGTGGTATTAGAGAAGGGGTTAGAAGATATAATATGAGAAAGCTTTCGAGTAAGTTAAAAATAAAGTCCTTTTAAAGGATAGAGTGGTTAAAATAAGTGAATAAGAAAAAAGCTAAGAAGATTTAAAGGTCTCTTAGCTTTTTTATTTTATTAGAATTTTTAGTTTTGCTTATTTTCCCCTTGATTTTATAGCTAGGATTTAAAGATAGCATTTTTATCTAAAATTTAAGCTTTTAGGTTTATTAAAGTTTGTTTAATTTTTGGAAGCGTATAATGGGTTTGCAGTACGAACCATTCCCTTAAATTCTTTTTTCAATTCTGAAAATGCTAGATTAACCTCATCAGATATAGAAACATGGGCAATAAAATCTTTTCCCTTAGGGCCATATCCATCTGAATTATCAGAGAGTCTTGGAATTTCAACCATTAGAAGAGTTATATAATGATTAATGTCCCACATTCCTAAAATATCATTTTCATAAGCAAGTTCATCATCTTTAAGGATTACTTTTGCATCATAGGTAGCAAAGTTTATAATCTTAACATCACTAGAAACATATTTACGAAGTCCAGCTTCCATACGGTGTTGCATAGTTGCATCTTGCATGATTATTATGCTATTAAACTGGATGTTATTTTACTTTAATAGTTCTAAAAGATATGTAATATTATTACCACAATTTGTAGAATTGCATTCTAATAAATCTGCTTTTAAATTGTATTTATATTTTAAGTATTCATCAAAAATTTCTGCCTCTGTTAAGTCTGAAGTATTTACATTTGGAAGTTGAGAATGCATTTTATTACGCAATACTTCTGTTGTATGACCAGCACCTCCAACAATTACATACTTTTTGGCAATATTATTTTTAATTCCTTCTGCTAAAAGGTCACCACCACAAATTATGCTTCCACCAAAGAGTACCATTACATCAGCTTGATCTATGTCATACTTCTTTTTTAGTTCTTCTTTTCTTAAAGAAGGAATGTCTCTTTTTCCACAAAACCTTCCTAGCACATTAATATATTCTGCTGCTTTTTCCTTCATAAATTATACCTCCCAAAATAAAATTAACTCAATTAAGCTTAGGAAAGAATAAGATTTATAAAGATTTATAAATCTTATAAAGGTCTTTTATTTCCTAAAAAAATATCATGTTTATTATTAATAAAACTATAGCTATGGAGCTAAAGCCTATGGAAAAATAGTCATAGTATTTTTCCTTTGAATTTTTAGTTTCTTTTAAGAGTCTACTTGATAAGATTAATTGATCCCCTAAAAGTACTATTAAGAGTAAGTTTATTTTCCCTTTTAAAAATACATATTCTACAAAGCCTATAATTAATAGAAATATATAGATATAGCTGTAGGCCTTTGGTAAGGTTTTTCTTATCTTACCTTCTAGTTTTACATTTCTTTTGATTTTAAATCCAAACCTTAATACTATAAGAGCGATTAAATATAATGACAATAAAATTAATGCTGTTATAAGTTCAATTTGATTTTTAGACATTAAAATTCCTCCTTTGTGAAGATTATATTTTTTGTAAAATTAAATAAACTTGTCCAATAGTTTATGTTTTTATTATACAGAATTTATGACTTATAATTTCAATAATATATAAATTGAATAAAATTTATTTAGTAATAAGGAAAATTTAAGAGAAATAATCTTGGTAAATACCTTGTAAAGCAATGTATATTTGGATAAAATTAACTTGAGAATATTTTACTGTAGAATAATTTTCTTAAGGGTAAGAGAGTTAAAGAGTAAGTTTAATAAATCTTTATTAAAGGTTCATTTTATGAGGATTAAATATTAAGGAGTATACACTTAAGGTTTATTAATTTTATGCTAAAAGGGGTGATGGCTTGGACAGAGAGATATTAAAGGGTTCTTTAGAAATAATTTTATTATCTTTATTAAAGAATAATGCTATGTATGGATATGAAATTTCTAAGACAATAAAAAATTTGAGTGAAGATGCCTTGATAATTGGGGAAGGAACATTATATCCAGCTTTGAAGAGATTAGAAGAGAAAGAATTAATTAAGCATTATTTTGTTGAATTTGAAAATTCAAAGAAAAAGCGAAAATATTATGAGATTACTGAAGAGGGAAAAAGAGAATTAGACTTAAAGCTTAAAGATTTTTCGCTCATTGAAAAATTGATTAAAAGTTTTTAGGAGGAGAGAAGGATGAGGTTAAATGAGGTTTTGGACTATAAGTTAAATAAACTTGATATGTCACAAAAGGAATTGGAAGAGTTAAAAATGCAACTACTTGATAATGCTGAAGAGATGAAAAAAGACTTCTTGGAGGAAGGATTTTCAGAGGAAGAGGCTCAGAAAAAAGCATTGGATTCAATAGAATTAGATGAGCTTATTACATCAATAAAAGAAAGTTCAATTAAGAAGTATTTGACTCTTAATAGAATACTAGCTACTATATTTGTAGTAATTTATTCTGGATTTTTAATAAAGTGTATTTCTCACACCGCTGGTATGGGTAGTGATCTTTTGGAATCAAGCTATATTCCTTTTAGATTTTCAATTAATTTGGTAAAACATATTATGAACAATAAAGGGCCTATATACGAAGAACTTTACATATTAGATCAATCTCTTATATTAATGTTATTTATTCCTTTTGGCATATTAATTCCTATAGTAATAAACAAATGCAATTCATTAAAAGCAAACTTAAAGATATTTATAGTATTTATTTTATTTTTTAGTTTAATATTCTATCCTAGACATTTTAATTTTGACTTAACTGTATTAAGAATATTAGCTTGTATTTTAGGATTTTATATTCTAAGGTTTTTTATAAATAGATCTAAGGCTAAACAATATTAGACAAGTATATTAGGGGTTTTTACAATTGGAATAGACAGAAAGTTATGTTAATATCATGGTGTATTAAGGAGGAATACTTGTGGGAAATTCAGTGAAGTATGGTATTAAAAGAAATTGTGGAGATATTGATAGCAACATAAGACTTAAATATATATATGAGGTTTGTAATAGCTTTGGGAAGAATTATAAAGGATTTCAAAGAGGATATTGTAATTTGCCTTTTGAAGATGAGTATGCCTTATGGTTTCCTAAGTTTTATGAAAACAGTACATGGAAAAATGAGTTTAGAGCTAATAAGAAATTTATATTTGAAAAGTTTATTGGAGATTTAAGCAAAAGTTTAGAGATGCTTGAGGATAATATAGCTAAGCATAGGGCAAAAAGAGTGGTATTTACTAAGAAGAATGGAATGTATGAATTTATAGGTATATATGAAATACAACCTGAAATGAGCAGAAAAGAAGGATGTTCAGTTTATAAAAGAATGAATGAAACAATAGAAAAGATTAAGGATTAAAAAGATAGAAATGCATTTACAGTTTTAATAGAAAATATTTAGTTAATTTCTTAAAGTTGATTGAAAAGTATAGATACCAATAAAAAAGACTAGTTAGTAAAAAATAACTAGTCTTTGGTCATTTTAGGAGCAATAAAACCAACCTAAATAAGGTTAACTTGTGGTTTTATAAAAGTTAATTTATGACTTTAAAATTTTTTATTGGTGTTTTATATCTTGATTATAGACAGGAATAAGAATTTTATACATTTAAAAGTAAAATTTATAATTTATATTTTTCGAAGGCCTTTGTTGCGCTAATATGGACATCTTTGAAGAAGAGAATTAGCCAAATAATAAAGGCTATAATTGCACAATATTGGCTTACAAAATAGGATAAGAGTGCCCCTATAAATAAAATCATTGCCCATAGGAAAAAAGAGTTTCTCATATCTAGGCTTATTCTTTTTTGATCATATTTTTCTCTTTCAGCTTTTGAAAATGAGTTGAAGCCACTAACAAGGATTGCCCCTTTTTCCTTTAAAATAGCAAAGCAGATTGAAAAGATTAAGAAAAATATACCTAAGGTTAAACATGCTATCATACCTACATTCATAATACCTATCCCCTTTAAAATAAATTTTTTATCTAAACAGTGTTTATAATTAAATATATTATACAGCAAAAAAATAATTAGTTTTTTAGATTTTTAAGCAAAGTCTTAAGTTTGAAAATAAAATTTTTAGGTTTTCAAGTAGATTTTTAAGTCTGAAAGTGAGTTTAAGATTTTTAAATAGAGTAAAAACGGAGATTTAAGTTAAAAACGAGTTTTTAGAGTTTCAAGCAAGGTCTTAAACTTGAAAGTAAAGTTTTTAGGGTTTAAAGTAAAGCTTTAATTTAAAATAGAGCATTTACTTGAAAGGAAATATGGTTTTTCTTTTCAAGTAAAGCTCTAATTTAAAAATGAGGTTTTATGATTTTAATTTTTTATGGTTTTAATTTTTTATGGCTTTTTAATTCTTGAGTTTTAAGTTTTCTTTATTAAATTTGGCTTTTTAGGTTTTTAAGCAAAGAGCCTCCAAAGCTGAGTGGTGATGAAGCAAATAACTATGCCTGCCACTGTTGGGATTAGGAAGCTTAGGGCTGTCCATTTAAAGCTCTTGGTTTCCTTTTTGATTGTCCAGAGGGTTGTACCACAAGGATAGTGCATTAGGCAGAGTATCATAACATTAATTGCAGTTAGGATTGTCCATCCATTAGCAACTAATAATTCTTTAAGTTCATATAGATTATCTAATTCTAACATTGTGGTGGCTCTTAAATAGCTCATTATTATTATAGGCATTACTATTTCATTTGCTGGTAATCCTAAGATAAAGGCCATTAATATATATCCATCTACCCCTATGGCATTGGCAAGTGGGCTTAAATAGTTAGCACATATTGTTAGTATTGAAGAATCACCAATCATTATATTAGAGAATATCCATATAACTGCCCCTGCTGGAGCTGCAATTGCAATGGCTCTACCTAAAACATAGAGAGTTCTATCAAATATTGATCTTACTATGACCTTTCCTACTTGAGGTTTTCTATATGGAGGTAGTTCTAATATAAAGTTTGAAGGCATTCCTTTTAGTATTGTCTTTGATAGGATTTTTGATACTAGTAATGTCATTAAGACTCCTAAAATTATAACTACAGTTACTGTAAGAGCTGATATAAAGCTTTCTTTTATTCCCACAGATATTCCACCTATGAATATGGCTGCTATGGAAATTAGCATAGGAAATCTTCCATTACAAGGCATAAAGGCATTAGTTAATATAGCTATAATCCTTTCTCTAGGAGAGTTAATGATTCTACATCCTATGATTCCTGCTGCATTGCATCCAAGTCCCATACACATGGTAAGGGCTTGTTTACCACAGGCACAGCATTTCTTAAAACATTTATCTAGGTTAAATGCTATTCTTGGCAAGTATCCTAAGTCCTCTAAGAGAGTGAACATAGGGAAGAAAATTGCCATAGGAGGTAGCATTACTGAAATTACCCAAGCTAAGGTAACATAAATGCCGTCTATTAATATTCCTGATATCCAAGGAGGTAAGTTTAGTCCAGAGAAGAAGTCTCTAATGTAAAGTTCTCCATGGGCGAACATATTAGCAAGCATTTCAGATGGGTAATTTGCTAAGGTTATGGTTATCCACAAGACAATTAATAGGGTCATTATCATAATAGGTATTCCTGTTGATTTTGACACAAGTATTTTATCTATTTTTCTCTGGAAGTCAGTATATTCTTCTCCCCCTTTAACAACCTTATTTCCTATTCTTTCAGCTTCTTTTATTATGGATTTTATTATTATATCTTCTACTGATTCATCCTTATAATTTTTATTAAGCTCATCTTTTATTTTACTTATCATATTTATATACTTTTCTTGAATATTATATTTATTGTATAAGGATTTTAAGATGCTTGTATTTCCTTCTAGAATTCTAAGGGCTATCCATCTTTTCTTTCTTTTAGGAACTTCAAGGGTTTCATCTAGTATGATTTCTATTTCTTCTATTGCTTTTTCTATAGGGGAATCATAATTTATTGCATTTTTTTTGGAGTCTTTTAGGGTTATTTCTTTAAAGATGGCCTCTTTTAATTCCTCTATGCCAACTCCATTTCTGGCAGAGGAGGAAACAAGGTTTGCGTTTAGTTCTTTTGATAACAAATCTAAATCTATTTTTATGTTATTTTTTTCTGCTTCATCAGTTAAGTTTACGCAGAGGATTGCCTTTTCTGTTATTTCAGATATCTGTATAAAAAGGTTTAGATTCCTTTCTAGGGAGGTTGCATCAGCCACAACAACCACTATATCTGGATCATTAAAGCATATATAATCCCTTGCAATTTCTTCTTCTTCTGAATTTGATAGCAATGAGTATGTTCCAGGTAAATCTACTATCTTTATGGTTGAATCCTTAAATTCATAGTATCCTTCTGCTTTAGCTACTGTTTTTCCAGGCCAGTTTCCAGTATGTTGATTTAAACCAGTTAGAGCATTAAAAACTGTACTCTTACCTACATTGGGGTTTCCTGCTAATGCTACAACATAGTCTTCCTTGGTGTTTCCTTTTGATTTTTCTTTAGATAATAAGCTAATTCCAGTAGAATTTTTGTTTAAACTCATATCTTTTTCTCCTACTATTAAATTACTTCTATCTCTTCACATTCTTCTTCCCTTATGGCTATTACAGTTCCTCTTATTAAATAGGCTCTAGGGTCACCAAAAGGGCCACCATATAAAACTTTTATATCTGTTCCTTCTATTATTCCTAAGTCAAAAAATCTTCTCCTTAGTTCTCCCTGTGCCTTTATGTCAATTACCTTAACAGTTGACAATATTTTAGCTTCATGTAATTTCAAATTTATTCCTCCTTTTAAGGGTTAATATAATATTGTTCCTTTTTAGATTTTGAAAGAGGTTGGTTGGATTGATAATTGAGGGTATTATTTGTTAAAGTGAATTTTTAGCATAAATAGCCATAATTAGAGAGTGATTTATACATATAATATGGTATGATTAAGGATAATTTAGTGTGATTGAAACTTTAGGGAGTATTGAGATGGCTTGTATATGTGGATTAATAAGGAGTTAAGAGACTATGCTTTAAGCTTAAGGGGATTTAGTTAGATTTTTTAAAGTAAGTGTATAATTGAAAAAGATTTATAAAGCTTTATCTTACATATATGAGTTATTTTCTTCCCTTAAATGAGTATATAATTGAAAAAAGTTATGAAAATTTTATAGGGAAGGGTTATAAGAATAAAGAGTAATAAATTTAAATTATTAACAGTTTTGTTATATAATATTAGTAACATTCTGGGGGGATGGGGTGATTTTTAATGAGTAAATTTTATGATGAAGCAATTAAGAAATTTGATTATGTGGAGAAAGACCATTATGTTATTTAAATTGTTTTCTTTTTTAACTTTTGTATGCAGAAAAGGTTATTAAAGAACAGCATGGAGTAAAGCTGGGTTCTATTTTAACTTTTGTATGAAGAAGAGGATATAGATAAGAGATACTTATTATAGCAAATAAAAGAGTGTTTTTATATGAGTTAAATTTAGGCTTTTGGCATACAGAAAGCTTTTTATATGAGGATATTTCTTCTATTGAAGAAAAGGAAGGAATACTGAGGAAATCTATAGTTATGAATGTAAATGGAGAAGTTATTAAGATAGGTAATATAATGTCTGGAGATGTTCAAAGGTTTATGGTCATAGTAAAGGATAATATTAAGGTGGGAAGAGTTTAATGAGGAATAAAAAGTGTAGAAGAATTATAGAAATTTTATTTATATTATTACTAATAGTACCTTCACAGCCTATTTATGCAAGAGCAGGAGGAGGAGGCGGAGGAGGTGGAGCAGGAGGTGGTGGCTTTATATCATCAAGTGAAAGTGGTTGTGGAAAAGATGGGGCCAGTGCCTTTGATTTCAAATTTATTATGAAACATAAACTTCTTTTTGGATCAGTAGCTTTTTTCTTGCTGTCTGGAGGGGTAGTTTTAATGTTTGTGGAGATGGATAGGTATAGTAAAGTGGTTAAGCGTAAAAGTGATAAGCTAAGGGAGTTAGCTTTAAAGGATCCTTACTGGAATATTAATTATATAAAGTCTGTTGTGGAAGATACCTTTTATAGTATTCAGTATGCTTGGAATGATGATGAATATGAAAGGGTGGAGAGTTTACTTACAACTTCATTATATAATAAGCATCTTAAGGTTTTAGAGGAGCTTAAAAGTGAAAATAAGAAAAATGTTTTAGAGGATATTCAGTTTAATGGGTGTAGAATAATAAGTCTCTTTGAGGGGGATGAAAAGCAATGGGGATTTATTTGGGTTGAGGTTAATTTCTCCATGAGGGATTACATAGTTAATACAAAGGGGAAAAGAAGGATAATAGAGGGAAATGATAATTATAGCAGAAGTGACTTTGAGTATTGGAAGTTTGTGTATATTGAGAATACATGGCTCCTTTCAAATACATTGCAGAAAAATGAAGTGGGTTCAGGCTATAAGAAGTTATATAGAGAGGCTGAGAGTGCCTATGGATCTAGTAATATGAAGAAGGTTTAAAATGTAGGAGGGGTGAAATATGGAGTTTAATATCAATAGTGTATGGATAATTATAGGGGCTTGTATGCTGATGATTTTAGTTAGTGTTATTAGTCAAATGAGAAATGATCTTAAGCATATGAGGATTACTTTAGATAAGATTGCTGAAAAGTTTGGAGCAATTGAAATTGTAACAAAGGAAGAAAAAGAAGAGTTAATGAGGCTAGTTTCAGGAGGAAAGAATGTTGAAGCTGTAAGAAGGTGCAGAGAAATTACAGGACTTGGACTAAAGGAAGCTAAGGAGTATGTTGATGGGCTTGGTAGGGAGAAAAGAGAGTAGGGTGTGATATAGGGGTATTTAATTATAATGATAAAATATACAGAGTGAAATTTTATATAAGATTTACTAGGAAGTGATTTAATGATAAAAGATGATTTCGAAATATGGTTAAAAAGTAATACAACATTAGCAGAAGGGACAGTTACTTCATATTCAGCAGGTATATCAAGTGTTTCAAACTTTGCTATAAGTAAGGATATATTAGATCAAGATATATATAATATTATTGATTTAGTTGATTTAGATAAAAATATTAAAATTTTAAACAATAGTAATTTATATAAAAAATATAACGAAAATGCTCATAAAAGATATAGTAATGCATTAAAGTATTATAGAGAATTTATTCAAGATAAGTATAATAATTTTGTAATTATAAAAGAGGAATTCTTAGAATGGATGATGAATTTAAAAAAGAACAATCTAATTATTTATTCAGAAAGAACTGCTAAATCATATTGTTATGCATTAGAAAAAGCTTGCAATGAAATTAATGATTTAAAGATTAAAACAAATAATTTTTTTGAAGTAACATCTTTAAATGAATTTGAAAAAATGAAGAAAATAGTAGAAAGTAGTACTGATTTTCAAAAAGCTAATAATAAGTATGGTAATGGCCAATTATCAGCAGCTATGAATAAATATAAAAAATTTCTTAAAATTAGAGAAAAGTATGATCTTAAAAATATTGAAAATAAAACAAAAGAGCAGGTAGGGGCAACTCTAAGTAAAGATATTACTAAAGAATGTGCTGAATTATATACAAAATCAGATTTTTTAAGTGAAGTATTCATAAGTAATAAAGAATATGAAACTATGAAGGGTCTTTTAAAAAGAAAGAAAAATTTAATTCTTCAAGGGGCTCCTGGTGTTGGAAAGACTTTTGCTGCAAAAAGATTAGCCTACTCTATTATGGGAGAAAAGGATGAGAGTAGAGTTAAGATGGTACAGTTTCATCAAAGTTATTCATATGAAGACTTTGTAATGGGATATAGACCAAGTGAAAATGGATTTGAACTTAAGGAAGGGCCTTTTTATGAGTTTTGTATTAAAGCAGCTAATGAACCTGAGAAAGATTTTTACTTTATTATAGATGAAATAAATCGTGGTAATATGAGTAAGATTTTTGGTGAGCTTCTTATGCTTATAGAAAGTGATAAGAGGGGAGAAAGTTTAACTCTTACATATTCTAATGAGGAATTTTATGTTCCCAATAATCTATATATAATAGGAATGATGAATACTGCTGATAGAAGTTTAGCTATTATAGATTATGCGTTGAGAAGAAGATTCTGTTTTGTTGAATTAAACCCCGCTTTTGGCACTGATTTATTTAAAGAAAAGCTCATATCACAGGGAGCTAGCAATGAGCTAGTTAGTAAGATTATAAGTAGAGTTGGAAGCTTAAATAAAGATATAGAAAATGATAGAACTTTAGGAAAAGGATTTAGAATTGGACATAGTTATTTTTGTAATTATGAAGAAAATGATAGTTGGTATGAAGAGATTATAAAATATGAAATTGATCCATTGTTAAGAGAATATTGGTTTGATGAAGAAGAGAAGGCAGAGAGCTATATTGATTATTTGTTAAGAGGATAGAAAATGGATAGAATATCAAAAATACCAATTAAAAATATATATTATATGCTTTGTTATGCTTGGGAAATGGTTGATAAGGCAGAAGAAGTTTCAGTAGGAAATGAGGATTTTGATAATATTTATAATCTTTTATGTAAAATGTATATAAAGGAAATGGATAGTCTTACAAGAAGGGGATTTAATAAATATTATCTGAGGAATGAAGATGAACTTTCATCATTAAGAGGAAAGATAAATGTATCAACATCAATAAAAGGACAAGCTTTATTTTCTAGAAAATTATTTTGTGAGTTTGATGAATTTTCTAAAGATATAAAATTAAATCAAATTTTGAAGACGACTTTGAATTTGTTTTTGAAATCACCAAATTTAGATAAGGAATTAAGGGAAAAACTTATTAAGTTAAAAGTATATTTTTCAGGGATAAATGAAGTAAAGTTAAGCAAAGAACTCTTTTCTTCACTTAGATATAATAGACATAATAATCATTACAAAGTTTTGATTAATATAAGCCAGCTTTTATATGAAGGATTAATAACTAATGAAGAGGATGGAGAATTTAAATTTTCTGCATTTATAAAAGAAAATCAAATGGCAAAATTATATGAAAAGTTTATTTTGAATTTCTATAAGGTAAATTTAGATAGTAAAGTTTATAAGGTTTATTCTCCAAAAATAAAGTGGAAACTTACGGGAGAAATTGATGAAGAAGCTTTAGAATTACTTCCAGAAATGAGAACTGATATTGTAATAGAAAATAAGATAGAAAAAACTCAACTAATAATAGATGCAAAATATTATGAAGAAACATTAGTTTCAAGCGGATGGGGAAGTAGAAAGAAAATAAGAACAAGCCACCTATATCAGATATTAGCTTATGTAAATAATAGTGATTTTGATGGTGAAGTTAGTGGGATATTATTATATCCAACTGTTAATGAAGAATTAAAAAAAATATTGTTTTTATGTGAAAAGCAAATTTATATTAGAACAATTAATTTAAATAACGATTTTAATAAGCTATACTTATATTTAAAATCATTTATAACAAATTTAAGAGAAAAATAAACTAGTATATAATATATACTAGTTTATTTTTTATAAATGGTAAAAGTTAAATTATATACTATTATATCTTATATATATTAGTATATATAAGTCAATAAGTTTATTAATTTACTTAATATAAAATAAATTAATAAATTATCTTTTTGACAGAATATTTTATAACTATATTATTTGTTTAAGTTAAATTAAAAATATTGATTTAAAGTATTTAAATCAATATAATTATTGAAGAGGAGGAATTAATATGCGAGGCGGTAAACGAATAGGTAGTGGAAGAAAGAATATCCAAGGTAGAGAATACAGAATAAAAATAGAAGATGATAAGATAGAACAATTAACAATGTCATTTTTGGGGAATAATGTTAATGATAAAATAAGAGAATGTATAAGTTATGGATTAAAAAAAGTAGAGGAAGAAAAATATATGAATAATAAAGTAAATAAGTTAAATGTATTAGATTTATTTTCAGGAGCAGGAGGATTATCAAGAGGTTTTCTTGATGCAGGGTATAATGTGGTATTAGGAGTTGATTTTGATGATATGGCCCTTAAAACTTTTAAAGAAAATCATGGTAGTGCAGAAGTAATGAAAGTTGATTTGTTTAATCATGAAAATATAAAAAGTATTATAAATTTTTTAGAAAAAAAGAATACAAAAATAGATGTACTAGTAGGTGGACCACCTTGTCAAGGGTTTTCATTGGCTGGGCCTAGAAATAAAGATGATAAAAGAAATACATTATATACTGCAATGGTAAAAACAGCAAAAGTTTTAAAACCAAAAGCTGTGGTTTTAGAAAATGTTCCAGGATTACTTACATTATATGATGGTATTGCAGCAAAAAGAATAATTAAGGATTTTTCAGAGCTAGGCTATAAAGTTAAACCTCAAGTATTATATGCACCTGAATATGGAATACCACAAATTAGAAAAAGAGTATTTTTTGTAGCTTTATTAAATTCAGAAAAAGAGTTTGAATTTCCAGATGCTATATTGACAGAAAATGAATTTGTAACTTGTGAAGATGCAATCGGTGATTTAGATGGATTAGAAGGTAAATTAGGTGAGTTTGAGCAAGATTATACTTCTGATGCAAGAACTGAATATCAAAAGCTTATGAGAAAAAATAGCAAGAGAGTTTACAATCATATTGCTACAAAGCACACGGAAAAAACAATTAAAATGATATCTATGGTTCCAGAAGGAAAAAATTATAAGGCTTTACCAGAAGAATATAGATGTCAATTTAATTTTAATGAAGCTTTAACAAGATATCATAGTAAAAAACCATCTAGAACAATAGATACTGGACATAGAACACATTTTCATTATAAATATAATAGGATTCCAACAGTTAGAGAAAATGCTAGATTACAAAGTTTTCCAGATGATTTTATATTTTATGGGAATAAATCTCAACAATATAAGCAAGTAGGAAACGCTGTCCCACCATTATTAGGATATCATTTAGCAAAACAATTAAAAAATTATTTAGACACTGAAAAGAGGGACTAATATGGATAAAATAAAAGTGATAGATTTATTTGCTGGATGTGGTGGACTTTTAGACGGATTCATGCAAAGTGGATTGTATGAGCCTATTGCATCTGTTGAGTGGCAGAAACATCAAGTTAATACTTTAAGAAATAGGTTGAAAACAAAATGGAATATTAATGATGCTGATGAAACAGTATTACATTTTGACATACAAAGAGAGGAATTATTCAAGGGTTGGAAGAATGACCCTGATTATGGTGATGGAATTGGGTTAGATGAACTAGTAAGAAGAAAAAATGGTGTAGATATAATTATTGGAGGACCTCCTTGTCAGGCTTATTCGGTAGCAGGTAGGATACGTGACAAAGAAAATATGAAAAATGATTATAGAAATTATTTGTTTGAACATTATATGGAAGTTGTAAATAGATATAGACCTAAGTTGTTTGTGTTTGAAAATGTACCAGGTATGTTGAGTGCAATGCCAGATGGTACTCCTATACCAGATTTAATAAGAAGAGATGCAGAAAAAATAGGATATAAAATAATTGATAATATAAAAGAATATGCACAGATTGATATAAGTGATTTTGGGGTTCCACAAGCTAGAAAGAGGATAATTTTAATTGGATTAAACACTGAATGTTTTAAAAATACTTCAGATGTTTTTGAAAGATTTTATAAATTAATATTACCTAGTTATAAAGAAAAGAATAAAGTTTCTGTTTATGAAGCAATACATGATTTGCCTGAAATAAGGCCTTTAGATGAAATTAATATTAAGAAAAAAAAATCACATAATATACCTGATTGTAAGATATCTTGGCATATACCAAGATATCATAATCCTAAAGATATAAGTGTTTTTAAAGAATTAGCTTTAGATTTAGAACTTGGAGAAAATAAATATACAAATTCTAAGGCTCTTAATGATTTATATGAAAAAACAACTGGAAAGAAAACATCGGTACATAAATATCATGTATTGAGGAAGGATTTACCAAGTACAACTATATTGGCTCACTTATATAAAGATGGATTAAGATTTATACATTACGATTTTAAACAAGCAAGAAGCATTACGGTTAGAGAAGCTGCAAGATTACAATCATTTGATGATGACTTTGAATTTATCGGACCACAAGGTTCTGCGTATCAAATGATAGGGAATGCGGTTCCACCTAAATTTGCCAAAGTACTTGCAAATTCAGTATATGAAATATTAAAATAAAATTGGCTTATATAGCTAATTTTATTTTTTTGAGGTGAAGTATGTCTATAGCTATACATGATACAATATATTTTGATAAGATAGAACGAACAAATAAATTGCAAACTTTAAATGCAATAGCTAATGCTTGTTTAAATATAAAAGATAAGGATGAGGTAAAAAAACAACTTCAAAATGCATTAAATATTTTCAAAGAACCAAAAAATGAAAGTAGTTTAGGTTCAGGAACATATGAAGGAAAAGATAAACAATGGGATAGTAAATATACATTAAGTCGAGATTTAGGTCTTGTTGAAGAAAGTAGAAATGAGATAGTATTAAGTAAGTTAGGTAAAAAGTTGGCCGAAGGAAAGATTTCAGCTAAATATTTTATTAGTGTTATAATGTTAAATTATGTGCAAATTATAAATGGAAAAATAATAAATCCAATGTATTCAATTCTTTGTGAAATGAAAAAAGATAATGTTAAAGAGATTACTAAAGATCAATTAAAAAATATAACTGACTTTAACCTAAATGGTGAGGATAAAAATGGATATATAAATGGATTATTTGATTTATTAAAAGATACTTATTATTTTTATTTAAAAAATAAAAATACATTAATATTAAATACTCATATATTTAATGTTGATAAATTAATAAATATTATTAACATAGAAAAATTGAATTGTAATATTGATGATATAAAAGAGGCTTATTCAAAGAAAAATCAAAAGGAATGGTGTGACTATTTAAACAAAGAAAGTAAAGAATTAAATGAATTATTGTTAGAATTTGTTATAAAAAAAGAAAGTAGTTCAGATGAATATATAGAAAATGTTAATTTAAATAAAATTAATATTTATAAACCTAATAATAGAATAATATTTGGAGCTCCTGGAACTGGGAAAAGTTTCAAATTGAATAAAGAAATAAAGGACAATAAATTGGGGAATCAGTTTAGAAGAGTTACATTTCATCCTAACTATACATATTCACAATTTGTTGGTTCATATAAGCCAATAGGAAAAGAAGATGGCACTATAAGTTATAATTTTGTAGGAGGACCGTTCTTAAAGACGTTAATAGAAGCTTTAAAAGATGAAAAAGATGGAATTCCTCATATTTTAGTGATTGAAGAAATAAATAGAGCTAACCCAGCGAGTGTTTTTGGTGATGTTTTTCAGTTGTTAGATAGAGATTCTAAAGGAAAAAGCACTTACGTTATAAATATGACTAATGAAATGGAGAAATATGTTAATGAAGAGCTTGGAAATAAGAAAGAGTTTGGAAATTATATAGATGAACTTTATATTCCAAATAACATGTATATATGGGCAACTATGAATAGTGCTGATCAAGGTGTTTATCCTATGGATTCTGCTTTTAAAAGAAGGTGGTCATTTGAATATATTGATATAGATGAAAATGAGGAAAAATTAAAAGAACTTGGTTGTGAAATTATAGAATTACCTACTGAAATGCTTGATAGTGAAGGGAATAGAATATACAAGAAATATGAATGGAATGAAGTTAGAAAAACTATAAATGAAAATTTAAAAGAAAATAAAATAAATGAAGATAAGCTTCTAGGACCGTTTTTTCTAAGTGAAAAAGAACTAAAAGAAAGTAGAGAGAACTTTGATAATATATTTAAAAGTAAAGTTTTAATGTACTTATATGAAGATATATTAAAACATAAAAATATTTCTTTTTTTAAAAAAAATGATAAAAAAGATGAAAGAAAGGTAAATACTTTATGTGATATAATGAGAAATTATGACTTAGGAAAAATATTTACATTTGAATTAAATGAATATAAAGAAATTGAAGAGGTTATGGAAATTAAAGGTGATGAAATAAAAGAACCAATAGGGGTATAAAGTGTCATGGTAACATTAAAGGAATTAGAGTCCTATTCAAGAGTTAAGTTATATGAAAAGTTCATTAGTTCAAAATATGTACAAGCCAAAATAAATTTAGAAGATATATTAAATATATTAGTAAAAAGAAACATAATTAAATATGATATACATGGTAATATAAAATTTAATTATGTTGGATTAATTTTGGTTAAAAATATTCCGATATTTGTTAAACCTAAGTATAGTGTTAGTAATGATAAAGATACCGAATTAGAATTATTAAAAAATATTATAAAATTGCTTAATGATTTTAGTGAAAGAGAAAAGTTAGACTCTAGTAATATAGATAGTATAGAATTTGAATCTGAAATAGAAGAAAATAATCTAATTTCTATAATAAACTTTCTGTTAGAAGATTATATTGAAAATGGCTTATATAAAAATGAGGTAAACTCATATGAATTGAACGGAGATGGAGATATTGACTGGGATAAAACTATAGATGAAGTTGATCCTTTAGTAATAAATAATCAATGGGTATATACTGATTTAATAACAAAAAATAGTATTATAGATACTGACAGGTTTATTACAATGTTGCATGCTAAAATTATAAATCAATGTATGGAACTTTTAAATAAGACAGGTCTAAATAATATTTTAAAGTATAATATAGAAGCAATCGAAAAGTGTATTGATAATATAGAAGATAAAGATTATATATTCTACGAAATAGATAAAGAAATTACAGTACAATTTAGTGATAGAAAAAGAAGAGTACTTAAAGCAATTAAATCATACCTAGAGCAAAAATCAGGGACAGAAGAAAATGATTTATTACTATATGGTACTAGAAACTTTAAGTGGATATGGGAAGTAATTTGTGGATATATTTTTGATAATGAGTTTATTAAAGATGGAAGTTTAAGTAAATATGAAAAGTATGGAATAGAGTCGCCTGAATGGACTATATATGGAGATGGAATTGTTAGTTTAGATGAATCTACTATATTAAAAGAAAAGAAAAATAGATTAACTCCAGATATTTTAAAGGTTACAGAATATAATGGGCAAAAGTATTTATTAATATTAGATGCTAAATATTATAATGTGATTGTTGAAAAAGGTAAAATAAAGGGGAATCCGGGAATAGAGGATATAACTAAACAATATTTATATCATTCTGTATTAAGCAATTATATGAGTAGAGAAGGAATAAATGAAAATAATGTTATAAATGCATTTTTATTTCCTAGTGAATTAGATAGTTATATACAAGGGAAAGTAAGTGTTAGATTCATGGAGAAGTTTTCTCAAAAGCCAGTAAACTTAGTACAACTTAATGCAAATGAAGTTATTATTATGTATTGTAATAATATAAAGTATAATATTCATGAATTTATTGATAATGTAATAGATTTAGTGAATAGAGAGAATATGCATATATGATAGTAACATTAAAAACTGATTTCAGTGTAAAACTGAAATCAGTTTTTTTACTTACTTTAATATAAATCTGATCTTAGTCATTTGATAATGTATAAATTTAATATTTGTACAAATTATAGCTATATTAAGAATATTATGGTAAAATATTTATTGTTTGTTTAGAAAATATTAATCATATATAAATAATATGATTTATTTATGAATGAAATTAATATGGTTAGTAATTAGTTTTTAAGGGGGAACCGAAGTGCATATAGATAAAATTCAAAGTATTAAAAATTATAGAAATTTAAGTGGAGAAATGATTTATTTTGATAAGGAATTGAATTTTTTTATAGGAGAGAATAATATAGGAAAAACAAATATTTTAGAACTTATAAATATTATATTATCACAAGGTAGTTTTAAAGAAGATGATTTTTATGAAGTGTGTGAACCAATAGAAATTAAATTCACAATTGCTTATAATGAATACGAATTGGGTTTCTTTGAGAATAATTTTGATGTTGAAGACGCATATTCAATATCAATTATAGCAAAACAAGACAGTGTGGATGATAGGATAAGATATTTTCATGACACTCCTTTAGAATCTGAAATTAGTAGTAAGTTTATAAGAAGATTAAATACTTTATATTATTATGCTCAAAGAACTCCAGGTAAAGAAATTGATTTTAGAAAAAAACAAGGATCAGGTAGAGTATTAAATTATTTAATTGATTATAATTTAAAAAAAGAAGGCTTAGAAGATGGTAAAATATTAAAAATTAGAAATATAGATAAAGTTTTGAAGAAAGTTAATAAGAATATAGATAATATTAACTCAATTACTGGAGATAGAATTAAAGCATATAGAAAAAATAATGCCAAAGATATTTTGAGTGGAATATTAGGAATAGGTGATGGAAACAATAGGGACTTAACATCTCTAGGACAAGGAATACAATATGCATTTAATATCTTGCTACAAATAATGGATGTTATATACTCAGTTAAAATATCAAATAAAAGAGAAGATTTTGAAGAAAGACTAATATATAGTGGTGATAAGAGATTTTTTCCTATATTTTTAATATTGGATGAACCTGAAATACATCAACATCCATATAGACAAAGAAGTTTAATAAAGAAAATACATGAATTAATAGAAAATAAAAATGTTGAATTTGCAACTTTATTAAAAGACTTATTTGAAATAGACGGACTTACGGGTCAAATATTTATAGCAACTCATTCACCTAATATATTATTAGATTCCTATAAGCAATTTATAAGAATTTATATAGATAAAAAAGAAGGAGATTCTCCTAAAATTTTATCAGGTAGTAATATTCAGTTAGATGATGGGGTGTACAAGCACTTGTTACATAACTATATATACTTAAAGGAAGCTATGTTTAGTAGATTTATTGTTTTTGTAGAGGGTGATACAGAATTTGGATCAATTCCAGTATTAGCTAATAGAATGCAGTTAGATTTAGATGAAAAGAGTATTGGTATTGTAAAGTTAGATGGAGCGGATAGTGTTAAAAAATGCTTAAGTTTATATAAAAATTTTAATATAAAATCTGTAGCAATAATTGATGGTGATAAGAGGGATAAATATTCAGGTATAGAACATGTTTATTTTACAAATGGTAATGATTTTGAAGAAGATATTTATGATAATTTTAAACTAAGTGATTATTTACTGTGCTGTAAAGAACTTGGAATTTTAGATAAATATATTGGCATATTAAAAAAAAGAAATATAGAATTTGATGTTAATAAGTTTAAAAAAAATCCATTAATAATTGAAATCGACGATGATTTACAGAAAGAGATAATGATCAATAACAGGGAAAATGAATTGTGTTTTTTAAAAAGTTCTAAAAATGCAAGCAAGGGAAGCATTTTATCTAATTATGTTACAGAAATACCAAGCTCTTATAAGAAAATAATTTCTTTATTAAAGAAAGAGGTCTAGGAAATGGATATAAAAGAAATTGTTAAAAAAAAACATATTAATGATGAAGATCAATTAAAATTTATTTTTTCAAATGATAACAGAATACTTGTAACAGCACCAGCTGGATGTGGAAAAACTACTGCGATGGTAAGTAAAATAGCATTAGAATTAGAAAATGGGAATATTTCAAATAATAAAAGGATATTAGCTATGACTTTTAGTGTTAATGCAGCCTTGAAGATAAAAGATTCTTTACGTGATTTGTTACCCGAATTAGTTGATAATAGTAATTTTTTAAAAAGAGTAGATGTAGCAAATTATCATAATTTTGCAATGAAATTATTATTTAAACATGGATACGCTATAAATAGTGAACTTATGAATTTATCAGAATTTAAAATTTTAAATGATAGTAGTAATGAAATGAATGATTTCCTTAGTAATGAAGAAGTATTACTTATGAAAGAAATGGATAAATCGATAAAATTAATGAATATACAACGAGCTAAATCTTTAATTAAAGATTATAAAAATATATTTACGGATAAATTATTTCCTAAAAAAATAATAACATACAATGCTATTTTAGTATTTGCAAGAGAACTTTTAGTTAAAGAAGAACAAATTAAAAATTTTTATCAAAGTTTTTATAAGCTTATTATTATTGATGAGTTTCAAGATACAAATTATTTAGCTTTATCTTTTATTGAAACACTTATAGGAGAAAATAAAATAATAGTATTAGGAGATGAAATGCAGAAAATATATGGTTTTTTAGGAGCTATAGATAATGTTTTTGACCGCTTTTCTAATAAATTTGAAATGAAAAAATATGAATTTAAAACAAATTATAGGTTTAAAGAGAATGATAACATGAATAAATTAGATAAATTTATCAGGTATTATGGAGAAAATTATTCTATTCCAGAATTTGAGGCTGAATTAAGTGTAGTAATAAAAGAAAGTGAAAAAAATGAAAATTATTTCATACTGGAAGGAGTAAAATTATTCAATAAAGATAAGAATGGTAAATTAGCTTTATTAGTAAAACAAAGAAAATTAGCTAATGAAATATTAACATGTTTTAATGAAAATGGAATAAATTATTTTAATGCTTTATTTAATGATAATGATTTAGAGTATATTAAATTTCATGAGAAAGCATTGGAACTTCTAAATAGTGCAAATAATTATTCTAAAAAGGTAACAAAAAAAGTAGTAAGGTTAGTTATTGATAAAATTACAGAATGGAGAAGTGAATTAGAAGAAAAATCTGATGAATCGTATAAAAATTTATATATTGTAGATTCATTAATAGTATTATTGAAATTATTATTTTCTAAAACATTGACTGATTCTGGATCTTCTTTAGAAAAGTATGAGAAGATAAGATTTATATTAGAAATTAATAATTTAAAAAGTATGATTGAATATGTTAATGAGTCAATTATTATAACTACAATTCATTCCTCCAAGGGGTTAGAATGGGACTATGTAATAATTCCAAGACTTAATGAGTATATCTTTTCGCCTAATTGTAAAACTTGTAAAGAAGCAATGAGTAAAAAAAATTATCAAAAGAGTTGTGAATTTTTATTTAAAGAAGAAATGAAGAAAAATTTTAAAGAAGAATTAAGTGTATTTTATGTGGCATTAACAAGAGCTAGAAGAAATATTTTTATTACTGCCAATAACAATAAAAATATTTTTGGATATCCAACTCGAACTAGTTGTTTTTTAAATCTTAAAGGGCTGAATTGTAATGAATATAAATGGAATGATTTTTTTAATTAATAGCTATTAGGAATATATTATAGAACTCATTGATAATATTTTTAAAAGTTTAACAATGAGTTCTAAATTTTTTAAAAATTAAGTTTAATCAAAACTAAATCCAAAGGTAGATTTAAAGAGTTAGCCATATCTTCAGCACTTTTTCCTTCATACTCTTTTACCATCTCATATGATATAAGTAAGTGTGCTGCAAAGATTTTGGCATATCTTTCAAAGTCATCCTTTGGTTCTAATGAGGAATCAGTTACAACATGTATTTCTTCTTTTGGGTGAATTAGAAGGTATCCTAATTCATGGGCACATACAAGCCTTTTTGTTTTTAATGAACAATTCTTGTTTAAGTGGATGAAGCTTTGTCTTTTATAGGTATGGCAATAGCCATATACTTCTCCTAAGTCTTCTTCTAAGAGTATGATTCCCTTTGCTAATACAATTTCTAATGGATCCCTTAATCCATATTTTTTTACTAATTGGTTTGCTAAATTTTTTATATTCATATATATTTTGGATTGCACCAATGAAACTCTTGATTAAATTTATGAGTTTTGATGCAAGTCCTTCACCTACCTTTCAAATATTTTACAATGAAAGGATATTGGTGTTTTAAGCAGGTTTAATTGATTTTAATTGACTAATTTGCTTTAGAAGAAAATTTGTTTTTGGCAATTAGTTTTGCCATTTTCATTGAATGTTCTAAGCTTTCCTTAAAAGCCTTTCTTGTTTCACTATCTAGTAGGAATCCCTCAAAGGCTATATTCTTTTCAAAATTATCTAAGTTATTTAGAGTTTTCTCTAAATCTGCTTTAATATTTAATATTTCCTTTTTTGAAAGAGAGCCAGTTTTATAAGTAATGTTTAAATCATTATTAATTATTTGCTTTTCAACAATCTCATTTTCAGAAAGCACCTCAATTTCTTCAAAGCTTTCATCTTCTAGCTCCTCACTTAGAGGTTTTAGATAATAATCTTCTTCTAAGAGAGTATCATCAAAAAATGATTTTAAATCAAGCTTTAGAGCTGTGGCTAATGCCTCAATAGTATCAAAGCTAGGGTTATACCTGTTATGTTCTATATCTGAGAGATAAGAACGAGATATACCTGTCATTTCAGCTAAAGCCTTTTGAGTTAATTTTCTTTTCTTTCGCAATTTTTGTAGCCTATAACCAATAAACATAAGTTAAATTCCCCCTTTTGTTTTAAAGTTTTGATTTTTTAAACTAGTATTGATTTATAAAGATATATTAAGACCTAAAAAGTTTCTATTGTTATTTATTTTTGTAAAATTATCATATATAAACCACTATTTAAAACAGAGTCTAAAATAAAATTTTTAACTGAGAAAAAGATTAAGATAAGATACTTAAATTGTGTTAAGTGTAATATAAGAATAAAGTTTAAAAAGGTATTTTATGCTATAATTATTAAAATATCTTAAATTAAAAAATACAATATATTTGAAAGGAATAGAGAATGAAAAAAAGAAAAAGACTTTTTCTAAGTATCATTTTTTTCGGTACAATTTTAAATTTACTTCTTATATTTTTAGGACTTAAAGTATTGGTAAAGAGGTTAGAGATAAAAATCAATGAAGAGCCAAAAGTGGTGGAGGCACAATTCCCTTACAATACAGAATTTGATAATTATAATATAGAAATAAAAAAGCCTAAGGTAGTAAATCACTACATTCTCTTTGATTACACTATTTCTACAAAGGATAATTCTCCTATAGAAGAGGATGATTTTCACATTACAGGTAGTCCAAGCTTTCCAGACACAGCATATTTTGTATCAGCCCACGATATTTTAAGAAAAGTAGAGAATAATAAGATGAGAATTGTTAATGTTGGAATAATTGTAGCTAGAAAAGACTATGATAAATATGTTAATAATTTTGATTTTTTAGTAAGTGCTAGAGAAAAGGGAAGTAGTAAAAATCTCTTTGAGGAAAAAAGGGTAGATACAACTATAAAAGTTGATGGAGTAGTTTATCCAGATAAGGAAAACTACAAGGAGATTAAAAAGACTTTTAAACTAGATGATATTGATTTTGAAGTTTTAAGCATAGGAGACTTTGACTTTGGAAGCTGTATACCTATATTTGTAGGAAATATAAGTGAGGAAAAAGGTAAAGAAATAGAAAATAAATATGCCCTTAGAGTTGAAGGGGAAAATATAAATGCAATTTATGACTTAGAAAAATGGGTTGGATTTTATGAGCAGGTAATAAAAAGATACAGTAATATAGACCCAAGTTACAATGCAAACTCCCAGTATGACCAGTTCTACATGGGAAAAATCTTCTATAATCCAAATGAAGTAAATAAGGACAATGTAAAAATATATCTAATAAACAAGAAAACCAATGAAGAAGTAAGAATAAATTAAACTTACATCCATAAAAGAAGTAAAGATAAATTAAGTTGACAAAAGAAGTAAATATAAATTAAATTGACATCCATAAAAGATTTGCAGTAAAAACCTTATTGCAAATCTTTTTAATATAAAGTGAAAAAATATCCATCAAAGAAAAATCTATAAATCAAAAATTATCTCTAAGTTAACCCTAAAGTAAGATAACCTAAGTAAAAACTTTTATAAGGGGATAATGCTTTAAAAGGAAAATAATCCTAAGAAAAAATATAAAGTGTAAAAAATTATGAAAGCCCCAAAATATCTAGAAAGCAAAAAAGTATCTTCAAGTGAAAAAATGCTTTCAAGTAAAAATCTCTTAAAGCAAATATATTTTAAAGTTAAAAAATACTTTTAAGTAAAAATACTTTTACAGAAAATTATAGGCTATAAAGGAATAAAATCTATGGGTATTTATATATATTTGAATAAATAAAGTAAATTTTTTTATAAGAAAAATCTTTTTAGGAAAAAAGAGAAAAATAAATTCTTAGGAGGGTAGAGACTATGGCTAGAAAGTGTTTTTTTATTGATTTAGATGATATGCCAAAAACTGATGAGGATATTTGTTTAGAAATTGAAAGGTATTGTGGTAAGAATAATTTGCCTTTTGATTTTATTAAAAAAACTTCACCTGTAGTTGCTAAAATTAAGGATAATAATTATGAAATTACAAAGAAATATGAAACTGGAAGGTTTATAAACCGCTGGATTTTAAGCTGTAAGGCAGTAAATTAAAATAAATAGAGCAAAGTAAATCAGTTTTTATAAAATAAGCTTAAAATAGAATGCTTTAAGTTATTTAATAGAACTAAATAAGTTTTATATAATAAACTTAAAAATTAACTTTATTAAGGGGGATTAGAATTTATGTTTAAAAAAGGCTTTTTAATTGATTTAGATGTGGAACCTAAAACAGATGAGGATATTTGTTTAGAGGTTGCAAAATATTGTGGAAAAGATGGCTTGGCCTTTGAGTTTATTAAAAGAACTTCACCTGTAATTGCTATGATTGATGGAACAAAATATGAAATCCAAAAGAAATATCAGACTGTTAGATTACTTAACTGTTGGGTTTTAAGCTGTAGTGAAATAGACTAATATTAATTTATCTTAAGATATGAAATGCTTATTAAAAAAATTATCTATAAACAGAGTTTTTACATGGACCATACTAAAATAAAGAGACATATTAAAAAAATCCAAATAAAAAGTTATATTAAAAATTTGCCAAAATTTATCCTTATAGTTTTAGTACATTATAAATTAAAAATAAAAGAAAAATAGGTAGATCACATTTTTAGGTCTATCTATTTTTTTATAACTTAACTCATAATATTACTGATTTTTATAATAACCATGGTATAGACTATTTTTATAATTAAACATAGGATTAAGAGAAGTACTTAGATTTTTAATAATAAGGGAGAGAATTATGGGGAAAGAGTATTTAAAATTAGATGAAGAGGACTATGAGAAGTTAGTTGACTTTATAAATTATGTATTTAGTCATTCAGGTGGAAAAACGGATTTTCCATCCTTATTGCCTAAGGTATAAGATATATTGAAATCATGGAATTGCAGAATTTACTCTGTGTTTAAAAATGGAGAATTTATTTAATATATTTCCTCAAACAATGGCTTTATTGAAGAAATAGTTATAGAGGATAGCAATGATTTAAACTTTGTCATAGCTTCATACATAAAAACTTTTAATCATAGGGAAGTAAATGTAAGAGTTCCAATCTATGAAAGAGAGAAAATATCACAGCTTTTAAAGATATGTGAAAATTACTCAATTACTAAAAATAATAATTTCAGAATATTTAACTATGAAAAGATAGTGAGAACAATGCTAAAACTAAAATCTACTTACTCAAATCTAGAAGATGGAGAATATAACATAAAAATAATAAACTATGGGATTTTAAAGATTAAAGTCCACAAAAATCAAGTGGAAGTAAAGAAAGTTTAAGAGAAAACCTATAAAGCTAAAGGAATTTTCAATAATAGTGAAAATGAAATCTATAAAGTAAAGGAATATTTCAATAACAGTGAGGAAGAAACATATAAACACAAGGAAGCTTTAAAGAGCAGTGGAGAAGAAATCTACAAAGATAAGGAAGCTTTAAATATCAGCAAAGAATTTTTAATATAATCATAAAATAAGATTAACAGAAAATAGGAATAAACCTTATCATTTACTTGCAAATGATAAGGTTTATTTGTTTTTTAATATATTCATTTAGCAAAGAATCTTATCATTTAGCCTAAAATGATAAGGTTCTTTTATCTTAAGCAAGGAAAAAAGCTTTATTATACTTTTCATGAATATTTTCATTTTTGATTTTCCTACCTTATATAATTAGGGGTTATTATATCATATAACAATGTGAGAATTTCAATAACTTTAGAGAAAGTAATCACTCCTATATTAAAGTAATTTCCCTAAAATATATGCCCTGCAAACTTTTCCTGTATAACTAAAAGTGCTACAACATCTAAAATACAAAGAATAACTATACTAAGCTGCATTTGTGCAAAAGTTAAAATTTCAGTAAAGCCTAAAATAGAAAAGCCTATAAATACTACGCCTAAAAGGAATAAACATCCTCCCATAAAGCTGCAATAATTTTTAATATCCTTTACTCCCCTTAGATGATAATGGTGTATTAAGCTTGTTTTTTTCTTAACCATTACTAAATATCCCAAAACAGAGAAAAGTATTCCTACAGCTCCTATAATAATAAACTGAAACATAAAATCACCTTCTTAAAATTATACTTATCAAAATGTTCTATATATCTTTATTGTAACGAATTAAACACTATTTTTCAATTATTTCCCAATGCTATATAAATTTAGCTCTATATTTTTATAAATTACGTTTTAAAATATATAAGAATTAATGAAAGACTAAATAGAAATTTAAAATTAGACGAGCAGTTTAGTTATTTTGGAGGTAAATAACAGTTAATATTAATCTATAAATATCTATAAAAATATGGTTGTTATTTATAGATTATAATATAATCTTATTGAGATGATAAATTATGAAGTATTACTCAATAGGAGAATTTGCAAATAAAATAGGTAAAACAGTTCAAACTCTTAGAAATTGGGATAAAAATGGTTCTTTAAAGCCACATCATATAACCGAAGGTGGTACGAGATATTATTCACAAGAACAGCTTAATCATTTTTTAGGATTAAAATCAAAAACTAAACTAAATAAAAAAACTATTGGATATTGTAGAGTTAGTTCTCATAAGCAAAAAGATGACCTTGAAAGACAGATTGAAAATGTAAAAACATACATGTATGCTAAAGGTTATCAATTTGAGATTATTTCAGATATTGGAAGTGGAATTAACTATAATAAAAAAGGATTAAATCAATTAATAGATATGATAACTAATTTAGAAGTAGATAAAATAGTAGTACTGTACAAAGATAGGTTAATTAGATTTGGATATGAACTAATAGAAAATATTTGTGAAAAATATGGAACTACTATTGAAATTATTGATAATACTGAAAAAATAGAAGAATAATAATTAGTAGAAGATTTAATTAAAATAGGTACCGTATTTAGTTGTAGATTTTAATGGGAAAGAATTAATAAAGTTAAAATGATTAAGGAGTTATTAGAAGATGATACTATCGAAAAAAGTTAGATTGTATCCAAGTGAAATACAAGAGAAAAAACTTTGGCAGTCAGTTGGTACTGCTAGATTTATATACAATTGGACACTTTCAAAACAAGAAGAAAATTATAAAAATGGTGGAAAATTTATATCTGATGTAATTTTAAGAAAGGAATTAACCAAGTTAAAGAAAAATGAATTAAATTGGTTAAATGAAGTATCTAATAATGTAGCTAAACAAGCTGTAAAAGATGCTTGTAATGCATATAAAAGATTCTTCAATAGATTATCAGATAAACCACGATTTAAGAGTAGAAAAAAGAGTAAAAAATCATTCTACAACGATAATATAAAGCTAAAAGTTAAAGAAAATAGATTAGTTAATATTGAAAAAGTTGGTTGGATAAAAACTAATGAACAACTACCTATTGGAGTTAAATATAGTAATCCTCGTATATCATATGATAACAAGTATTGGTATATCTCGGTAGGTATAGAACAAGAACAAATTAAAGAAGATTTAACAGATGTATCATTAGGAATAGACTTAGGCTTAAAGAACCTTGCAATATGCTCTGATGGTACAGTATTTAAAAATATAAATAAAAGTAATGTAGTTAGAAAAATCGAAAAGAGATTAAAAAGACTACAAAGACAAGTAAGTAGAAAGTATGAACAAAATAAAAAAGAAAAGGAATATGTCAAAACTAAAAATATTATAAAATTTGAAAAGCAGATACAACAAGTACACAGAAGATTGGCTAATATTAGAAATAATTATCTTCATAAAACTACAACAAGTATAGTGAAAACCAAGCCATATAGAGTTGTAATAGAAGATTTAAATATTAAAGGAATGATGAAAAATAAACATTTATCTGATGCTATAAGAAAACAAGGTTTCTATGAATTTAAAAGACAACTTGAGTATAAGTGCAAATTTATAGGAATTGAGTTAGTAGTCGCAGATAGATTTTATCCATCATCAAAGACTTGTAGTCAATGTGGAGAGATTAAGAAGGATTTAAAACTTAAAGATAGAGTTTATAACTGTAGTTGTGGTTTATCTATTGATAGAGATTTAAATGCAAGTATTAATCTTTCAAGATATAAATTAGCATAATATCACTAACAAGATAATGCTAATATGTAGGATGCGTTGTATCCGAATTTACGCCCTCGGAGAGTTATATCAAAGGAAAGTAGATTACTATTATAGTTTTCAAAATCGGACTCGTAGAACAGGGAATTAAACAAGATTTATAGATATTTATAGATTTTTGGCAACGG
>OGSU01000099.1_pt1 | contig 71157 bp, 72 predicted proteins | sample 1573911 | NCBI WGS metagenome assembly OGSU01 (sample SAMN03295839, study PRJEB24534) | human gut metagenome | isolation source: fecal sample 7 from infant 5 | host: Homo sapiens | place: USA: Pittsburgh, PA | collected 2014-07 | reverse complement strand
ATAAAAATAAGGCTATATCAGCCTAAGGTAAAAACCTTAATCTGATACAGCCCCTTTTTTTGAAATAAAATTAAGTTATAAATATGTATTTAAGTATTTATATAAATATAAGAAGTTAAAAATATATAAATATGTTGAATAGAAATTATGCTGTAAAGAATTGGATAAGTGATTTATAATTTATTGTATTAGAAGTGGTTTAGGGGGATTGTTATATGAAAATTAATTTAAGAGATATTAATGAAGAGAATTGGTTAGAGTGTATAGCTTTAACAACAGACAAAAGCAATCAGCATTTTGTATTTGAAGAATTTATTCCATCTAATACTTTATCCCTAGCTCAATCTAAAATAGAAAATGGATGGATTACAAAAGGAATATATGATGAAGATAAAATGATTGGATTTACTATGTATGGATATTGCTATGAGGATAATTTTTATGAGTTATGTAGATTAATGATCCATCATAAATATCAAGGAAGAGGTTATGGTAAAGAAGCAATTAAAATAATAATAGAAGAAATGAAAAAGCTTAAAGAATGCAAGGAAATATTTTTATCATTCTATCCAGAAAATATAAAAGCTAAAAATCTTTATGAAGATGTTGGGTTTAAAAATACAGGAGAAATTATAAATGGAGAGCTGTTATATTCCTTAAAGCTTTAAAGAATAATTTGTAATAAATATAACTATATGGTTTCGAGATGATAAAATAGTTAATAATGGGTGATTTTTTGTGGAAAGCTTAGTTCCCTTGTGATAAAATAATAAAAGTCGTTTATTATATTTTTATAAAGTCTATAATAAAGGTAATAAATATTTATATAGATTTAAATTTGGAGGAAATAATGAGTAGAAAAGATTCAAGAGAAAAAGCATTAGAATTAGTATTTGGAATGACATTAAGTAAAGATACACCACAAGAAGTTATAGAAATGTTCAAAGAGAACAGTGAAGAAGGTCTAGATGGTATAGATTTTGGTTACATAAATAATATATTAGAAGGAATTAATGAAAAGAGAGCTGAGTTAGATTCAATAATAGAAAAGAATTTACAAAACTGGAAGCTTGACAGAATTTCTAAAATTAATCTTTGCATTTTAGAAATGGGAATATATGAAATGCTTTATGTAGAAGATGTTCCAGAAAAGGTTGCTTTAAATGAAGCACTAGAATTAACAAAGAGATATTCAGATGAAAAGTCAGTTTCATTTGTTAACGGAGTTTTAGATAAGGTTCTAAAAAATATATAGGGGGAAATAAAATGGGGCAAATTATAAATGGTAGAGAAATTGCAACTAATATAAAAGAAGAAATAAAGAGCTATGTAGACAAAAGAATAAAAGAAGGAAAAGATATTCCTCAAATAGCATCAATTCTTGTAGGAAATGATGGCGGTTCTATTTATTACATGAATAGTCAAGAGAAGGTTGCTACATCTTTAGGAATTCTTTTTAAGAGAGTTGAACTTCCAGAGGATACATCCAAAGAAGAATTGTTAAATACTATTGATAAATTAAATGAAGACAAGAAAGTTCATGGTATTATAATTCAACTTCCTCTACCAAAAGGTATTGATGAAAAGGAAGCAGTAGCTAGAATATCTCCTAAAAAAGATATTGACTGCTTAACTTTTGAATCACAAGGTAAGTTATATATGGGCGAAGATGGTTTCTTACCTTGTACCCCGAATTCAGTTGTCACCCTAATTAAAAGTTTAGGTATTAATTTGAGCGGAAAAGAAGCAGTTGTTATTGGTAGAAGTAATATAGTTGGAAAGCCTGTAGCGCAACTGTTACTAAAGGAGAATGCTACAGTAACTATATGTCATTCAAGAACTAAGGATTTAAAAGAGGTTTGTAAAAGAGCTGATATTTTAGTTGTAGCAATAGGTAAACCTAAATTCTTAGATGAGACTTATGTAAAAGAAGGTGCAGTAGTTATAGATGTTGGAACTTCATCCTTTGAAGGTAAAATAACAGGAGATGTAGATTTTGACAAAGTTATAGATAAGGCTTCATATTTAACTCCAGTACCAGGAGGAGTAGGAGCATTAACTACAACACTTTTAATAAAAAATGCTTGCAAGGCGGCAGAAGAGTATGAAGATTAAGACTTTAACTGTTAGTGAGGTTAATAATTATTTAAAACGAATAATAGATAATGATTTTATACTTAATAATCTCTCTGTAAAAGGAGAGATTTCTAATTTAAAATACCATTCTAGTGGACATATTTATTTTTCTCTTAAGGATGAAGGGGGGAAAATAAACTGTGTTATGTTTAGAAGTAAGGCAATTATGCTTAATCTTACTTTAGAAGAAGGAATGGGAGTAGTAATTGGAGGAAGAGCTTCTATTTACCCTCAAAATGGTAGTATACAGCTTTATTGCGATACTATTGAACAGGAAGGTAGAGGGGAACTTTACATAAAGTTTGAAAGATTAAAAGAAAAACTTAGTAAAGAAGGATACTTTGATGAAGAATTAAAAAAAGAAGTACCTAAGTTTCCTAGTAGAGTAGGAATAGTTACATCTCCAACTGGTGCTGCAATTAGAGATATTATAAATGTTTCTAGAAGAAGAAATAGATTAGTAGATTTAGTGCTTTATCCAGCTAAGGTTCAAGGAATTGGAGCTTACAAGGAAGTTATTGATGGTATAAAATACTTTAATAGAACTAAATCAGTAGATGTAATAATAATAGGTAGAGGTGGAGGTTCTATAGAAGAACTATGGAACTTTAATGAAGAAGAATTAGCAAAGGCTATATTTAAATCGAAAATACCTATAATATCAGCTGTTGGACATGAAGTGGATTTTACTATTTCTGATTTTGTGAGTGATGTAAGAGCAGCTACTCCATCACAAGGAGCTGAAATAGCTGTACCTTTGCAATCAGATATAGAAGATGCAATAGAATATATGAATAATAGAATGGGAAGTATTATAGCTAACAAGCTTCAATTAGAAAAAAATAAGGTGGATTCATTAAGCAGAATACTTAAGTTAAACTCACCTATGACTAGGATTGTTAATAATTATATGATAGTAGAAAAGCTTAAAGAAAGGCTCAATTCTAACATAGTTAACAAGATTAATCTTGAAAAAGAAAAATTATCTGGACTAAATAATCTTTTAATGGCACAAAATCCATGTAACCTACTTAATAAAGGTTATGCTATAATAGAGGATGAAAGTGGTGTTATAAATACCGTAAAAAGAATGTCAGAGGAGAAAGAAATAAATGTTTTCTTAGCTGATGGCCTAGTAAAAGGTAAGTTTAGCCCTGATAAATAGGAGGATTTATGGCAAAAAAAGAGAGTTATGAAGAAATGCTTCAAAAGCTTCAAGGAGTTTTAGGAGAATTAGAAAATGGGGAACTTTCTCTAGAGGAATCTATGAAATCCTATGAAGAGGGAGTAAAAATAGTTAATAAATTATATAAAACTTTAAATACACTAGAAGGCAAAATTTCTATTATAAAAGAAGAAAAAGAAGTGGAGTTTGAAGATGGTAATTAAGATTGACCAGTGTAAAAGGGATATAGAAGAATATTTAAGTAATTATTTTTTGGAAAAAGGAAGTTATAATAAGAAAATTTATGATGCAGCAAGTTATAGTTTAAATATTGGTGGAAAAAGAATAAGACCAATATTACTTTTATTAACATATAGTTTATATAAAGTATCCTATAAAGAAGTATTGCCTATGGCAGCTGCAATAGAAATGATTCACACTTATTCTTTAATTCATGATGATCTTCCAGCAATGGATAATGATGATTTAAGAAGAGGCAAACCAACAAACCATAAAGTTTTTGGAGAGTCTATAGCAATATTAGCTGGAGATGCATTATTAAATGAAGCTATGATTTTAATGATGGATTATTCACTAAAATCAGGAAAGAATGCATTAAGAGCTTCAAAAGAAATAGCTAATGCAGCTGGTGCTGATGGTATGATTGGTGGTCAAGTTGTAGATATATTAAGTGAAGAAAAGGAAACACTATCAGAAGAAGAGTTAAAATATATGCATTTAAAGAAAACAGGTGAACTTATAAGAAGTTCTATTGTTGCAGGTGCAATATTAGGGGATGCTAACGAAAGTGATATTGAAAAGTTTGATATTTTTGGTCAAAAACTAGGGTTAGCTTTTCAAATTAAAGATGATTTATTAGATGTTTTAGGTTCAGTAGATAAGTTAGGTAAAAACACTAATAAGGATGAGGATAAAAATAAGAGCAACTTTGTTACAATGTATGGTATAGACAGATGCGAATATCTTTGCAAAGAGTTAACAGAAGAATGTATTTCTATACTAAATGATTTGACAGTAGATGCTAAATATCTAAAGGAGTTAACTTACAATCTTTTAGATAGAGAATATTAGTATAAAGGAAATGATAATATGACAAAGTTTTTAGATAATATGAAGTTTCCTGAAGATATTAAAATTCTAAATAATAATGAATTAGGATCTTTAGGGGAAGAAATAAGAGAGTTTCTTATAAATAGTGTATCTAAAACTGGAGGGCACTTAGCATCTAACTTAGGTGTAGTTGAATTAACACTTAGTCTTTTCAAGAGTTTTAATTTAGAAAAAGATAAAATAATATGGGATGTTGGACATCAAAGCTATGTTCATAAAATTTTAACTGGAAGAAAAGAAGGATTTAAGGTTCTTAGAAAGAAAGATGGAATGAGCGGATTTCCTAAGAGGAATGAAAGTAAATATGATGCATTTGATACGGGGCATAGTAGTACATCAATATCTGCAGCCTTAGGTATGGCAAGAGCTAGAGATCTAAAAAAAGAAGATTATAAAGTAGTTGCAGTAATAGGTGATGGAGCTTTAACTGGTGGAATGGCCATTGAAGCATTAAATGATGTTGGTTTCAATAAGACAGATATGATTATAGTTTTAAATGATAATCAAATGTCTATATCTCCAAATGTAGGAGGTATATCATCGTATCTTAATAAATTAAGAATGGAACCAGGATATAATAAACTTAAGATGGATATTAATTCAAGCTTAGGCAATAGCTCTGTAGGAAAAGCAGTTATTCATTCATTATCAAAATTAAAAGATAGTGTTAAACAATTAGTTGTCCCTTCAATGTTGTTTGAAGATATGGGAATAAAATATATAGGGCCTATAGATGGTCATGATATACCAACAATGGTTGAAATGTTTAATAAAGCTAAAGAGATAAATGGACCTGTAATTATACATACCATAACTAAAAAAGGTAAAGGATATGATTTTGCAGAAAAAAGTCCATGGAAATATCATGGTGTTTCTCCTTTTGATTTAGAGAGTGGGGAACCTAATATATCTCCATCAAATAGCTATTCAAAAGCCTTTGGAAAATCTTTAATAGGAATTGCAAAAGAGGATAAAGACGTTGTAGCAATAACAGCAGCGATGCCAGATGGTACAGGTCTTAGATGCTTCTATAAGGAGTTCCCTGATAGATTATTTGATGTAGGAATAGCAGAACAACATGCAGTTACTCTAGCTGCAGGAATGGCTTGTAGTGGCTTAAAACCTGTGTTTGCAGTATACTCAACTTTCTTGCAAAGAGCATTTGACCAAGTTATACATGATGTATGCATACAAAACCTACCTGTTGTTTTTTGCATAGATAGAGCAGGTATTGTTGGAGATGATGGTGAAACTCATCAAGGAATTATGGATATATCATTTTTATCAATGATTCCTAACATGACTATTATGGCACCAAAGTGTTTAGAAGAAGTTGATGTGTTACTTAGATGGGCCTTAGCTAAAGGAACACCAGTTGCTATAAGATATCCTAGAGGTGGAGATGAAGTAAATGGCTTGTTTCCTATAAGTAAAGTAGAACTAGGTAAGTGGGAAACATTAAATAAAGGTGAAAAAGTAGCAATAATAGCTACTGGAAAAATGCTTCAACATGCTTTAAAAGCAAAAAAAATATTAGAAGAAAAAAATGTTAACCCAAGTATAATTAATGCTACCTTTATTAAGCCAATAGATACAGATTTAATAAGAGAACTATCTAAAGAAGGTTACCACATAGTAACTGTAGAAGATAATATGAAAAATGGCGGTTTAGGTACTCTAGTATTAAAAGAGTTAACTAACTGTGGACATAAAGGTAAATTTGTAAACTTAGGATACGATGATAAATTTATAAATCAAGGTAATGTAGATCTTCTATATGAGGATAATGGTTTAGATGGAAAAGGAATAGCAGATACTGTGCTTAAACTTATATAATATAAGGAGAAGATTATGGCAGATAAGAAAGAAAGACTAGATATTCTATTAGTTGATAGAGGAATAATTACATCTAGAGAAAGAGCTAAAACATCAATAATGGCTGGTAAGGTTTTTGTAGATGGAAGAAGAGTTGATAAGGCAGGAGAAAAGGTTCCAGTAACAGCTAATATTGAATATAAAGGTGAAAAATTACCTTATGTAAGTAGAGGGGGATTAAAGCTTGAGAAGGCAATGAAAAACTTTCCTATTACATTAGAAGGTAAAGTATGTATGGATATTGGTGCATCAACAGGTGGCTTTACAGACTGTATGCTACAAAATGGTGCAAGTAAGGTCTTTTCTATAGATGTTGGATATGGTCAGTTTGCATGGAAGCTTAGAACTGATGAAAGAGTTGTTTGTATGGAAAGAACAAACATAAGATATGTTAAACCTGAAGACTTAGGAGAACTTGTAGATTTTGCTTCTATAGATGTATCATTTATATCATTAAAAAAGATAATGCCTGCAACTATAGAACTTTTAAAGGATAAAGGTGAAGTTGTAGCTTTAATTAAGCCACAATTTGAAGCAGGTAAAGAAAAAGTAGGAAAAAAAGGTGTTGTAAGAGACATTGAAGTACATAAAGAAGTAGTATTTGGAATTATTGATTATTTAATTGAACATAATCTTAATGTATTAGGAGTTAGTTATTCTCCTATAAAGGGACCTGAAGGAAACATAGAGTATTTAGTTTATTTTACTAAGGATATGGAAAGAGAAAGTACTTTTGTTAGGGAAGATGTGGATAAGGTTGTAGAAGCATCTCATACTGAAATATAATTTTCTTGGGGGAAAGTATGAAAAGAATAGGGATAGCCATAAATCCTACTAAAGATAAAAATGATGAGATATTAAATATGGTTAAAAAGAAGTTTGAAATGAATTTCGATTTAGAGGAGATAAGAATTTTTAATTCATTCCAGATTAAAGATGAAGAGTTTAAAACCCCTTTAGATTTACTTGTTGTCTTAGGGGGAGATGGCACACTCCTAAATGTAGCAAGAGAAATTAGTAAAAAAACTTCATTACCTATTTTCGGTATCAATATTGGAAATCTAGGTTTTCTGTCTAGTACAGAAATTTCAGATATAGATAGAGCAATAGAAAAATTAAAAAAAGATGAATATAATCTTGATGATAGAATGCTTCTTAAATATGAAACCATGAAAGATGGAGAAGTTATTGAAGAACATGCATTAAATGATGTAGTTGTAGCAAGAGGCACACTTTCAAGAATGGTAAAGTTTCAAGTCTTTGTAGATGGAAAGCTTTATTCAACTTTTAAGGGTGATGGATTAATTGTTGCAACTCCAACTGGATCAACAGCATATTCATTTTCTGCAGGGGGGCCTTTTATTTATCCAAATCTTGATTTAATAACCTTAACTCCAATTTGTCCTCATACCAAAAGTATGCCTACAATGGTTTTAAGTGGAGAAAGTAAAATTGAGATTATACCTGAAAATGGGGAAGAAGAAATTTATTTAACAGTGGATGGTCAAAAAGCTACAAAGGTTGAACAAAGAACTAAGATAAAGGTTGAAAGAGCAGAAAAAAGTGTTCAAGTTCTTTTGTTTAAGGATTATGATTATTTTAAAGTGTTAAGGACAAAAATCTTAAATAATTCTAAGGAATGAGATGGTGAGAAAATTTGAAATCAAAAAGACATTTAAAGATTTTGGAAATAATAGCCCAAAGAGATATTGAGACACAAGAAGATTTAGCAGAAACGTTAAAATCTGAAGGTTTTGATGTGACTCAAGCTACAGTATCTAGAGATATAAAAAACTTAAAGCTTATAAAAATGCAAGGGCCTTCAGGAAAGTATAAATATGCTGTTCCAAAGACAAATGAAAATAATATGTCAGATAAATTAACTAACGTTTTAGCTAATTTAACTACTTCAGTTGAAAATATAGATAAAATGGTAGTTGTAAAGACTGTGTCTGCAGGCGCAGCTCCAGTTGCAGAAGCTATTGATAGTTTTGGATTTGATGAGATTGCTGGAACAATTGCAGGTGAAAATACAATATTTATAATGCTTAGAACTACTGAAGGCGCAGAAGAATTAGTAGTTAAAATAAGAAATTTAATATCTTAAGGGTTAAAAAGGTGGGGTAGAATGTTAATTAGATTAAACATTAAAAATTTTGCTCTAATTGAAGAAATAACTGTTGAGTTTAGTGAAGGATTCAATATACTATCAGGAGAAACTGGTGCAGGTAAATCTATTCTTATTGATGCTATTGATTATGTTTTAGGTGGAAAGTTCTCAAAGGATCTAATAAGAACAGGAGAAGAAAGAACCTTCGTTGAAGCAATTTTTTCAATAGACAATGACAATGTTAACCATGTATTAGATGAGTTAGGTATCGAGTATGATGATATGCTAATAATATCAAGAGAAACTTTATTATCTGGTAAGAGCATAATAAAAGTAAATGGAAGAAGTTTAATTATAACTCAGCTTAAAAGAATAAGAGAAAAGATATTAGATATTCATGGACAGCATCAAAATCAAAGTTTACTACAAAGAAGTAGTCATATTTTATACTTAGATAATTATATTGGAGAAGATATAGAAGAGCCTTTAAATAAATTTTTAAATTTAAAAGAAGAACTATCAAAAATTAAAGAAAAAATTAATAAAATTAAAGGTGCTGAGGACAGAGATAAGCTAATTGACTATACTAAATTCCAAATTGAAGATATAGAAAAAGGTAAATTAAAAATTGGTGAAGAGGAAGATCTAAAAGAAGAGTACAATGTTTTAAATAATGCAGAAAAAATAAACAATGCTCTTAGAATAAGTTATGGACTTTTAAGCCAAAGAGAAGATGGAAATTCAATTTTAGAATCTCTTTCGAAGGTAATAAGTGAAGTTTCTTCAGTGGAAAATCATCTTGAAGCTTTAAAAGAAAAGAGAGAATTATTAGAAGGTGCATATTTTAGCTTAGAAGAGGCTACAAGAGATATTAGAGATCTTGGTGATGAAATAGTCTATGATGATGTTAGACTTGGTAAAATCAACGAGAGAATCTATGAAATTAATACATATAAGAAGAAGTATGGCGGTTCAGTAGAAGAAGTGCTAGCTTATCATAAAAAATTAAAAGAAAAATATGATGAGTTAATTAATGCTGAAGAAATACTAAATGAATTAACTGAAAAAGAAAGCCAAATTTTAAGTGACATGAAAAATGTAGGTGAAAAGCTACATGAAATAAGACAAAAATACAGTCCTTCATTAGAAGAAAAAATTCTTAGAGAACTATCTTATGTTGGATTGGATAAGTCAAGAATGAAGATAGAAATAACCTTAGAGGATAATTATAATGAAAGAGGCTTTGATGATGTTAGCTTTATGATATCTACAAATCCAGGAGAACCTTTAAAACCTCTTGAAAGAGTTTTATCAGGTGGAGAATTATCAAGAATAATGCTTGCACTTAAATGTGTATTTGCTGATAAGGATGAAATTTCAACTCTAATTTTTGATGAAATAGACACTGGAATTAGTGGAGCAGTTGGACAACGTGTTGGAGAAAAGATGTATCAAGTATCATTAGGACATCAAGTTTTATGTATAACACATCTTCCTCAAATAGCTATACTTTCAGATCATCACTATTTTGTTTCAAAGGAAGTAGTAAATGATAAAACTTATACAAGAATTAGAATGTTATCTATAGAAGATAAAATAAATCAAGTAGCATCAATGATGGGTGGTAATGGAGTAACAGAAGCTACCATTCAAAACGTAAAAGAGATGCTAAAGTTTGCAGAGTCTAAAAAAGATGAAATTAAAAATCTTTAATATACATAAGTTATAATATATTGGTAAAAATAAAATCACAAGAGTTTGTGGTTTTATTTTTTTTGTTTTCCATAAAAAGAAACATAATTTTATGAAACCTTGTAACTAGGTATCAATTTTTTTCAAAAAGAGATATTTAAAAATTTTATATTTAATATTTGTCTATAATAGAAAAGTTCCTATAGAATATAATGCATGTCCAATGGGTAACTTAAAAACAGAAGCAAAGGAGGAGAAGGAGGAGAAGGACATGAATAGAAAACTATTAAAAATAGTAAGCGTAGTAATTACTCCAATCTTGATTTTGGCTCTGTCCACATGCATTATGCTAAAAGATGTACCAGATCATCTTTATACAAGTAGTGAAGTGGAAGTAATGTCGGCACTTCCAAATGTGGGACCTTTTAATAAGGTAGAATATAAAGAAGAAAAGTTAAAGGTGAACTTACTTGGACTAATACCAATAAAACAGGTTTCAGTACATAAAGTGAAAAATATTGAAGTTATACCTGGTGGAAATTGTATTGGTGTAAGACTTTCATCACAAGGAGTCTTAGTAGTAGGGTTTTCTGAAATAGCAATAGCTAATGATAGAAAGATTAGCCCTGCTGGTGAAGCTGGTATAGAAGTAGGGGATGTAATTTTAAAAATTGATGGAGAGGCTATTGAAACATCGCATGACTTAATAAAAAAAGTTAGTTCAATTAATAAAGAAAAAATTAATATTGAACTATTAAGAGATGGCAAAAGTTTAAACAAGGAAGTAACTCTTGTTAAGGAAGGCAATAGTGGATATAAATTAGGTCTTTGGGTAAGGGATTCAACAGCAGGAGTTGGTACAATGACTTTCTATGATGAAAAGACAGGAAAGTTTGCTGCATTAGGTCATCCTGTAACTGATGGAGATACAAATAAACCTTTCACAATAAAGAAGGGTGATCTTCTACAATCATCAATAATAAGTGTAAGAAAGGGTGAAAAGGGTGCGCCTGGGGAACTTAAGGGTATTTTTGTGAATGATGATAAACCAATAGGGAGTATAGTGAAAAATACTCAATGTGGTATTTTTGGAGAGGGTAAAAAAGCAGAATGTAATCCCATGAGGTCATCACCTATGAAGGTGGCTTTCAGAGATGAAATAAAATTAGGAAAAGCTACTATAATAACAACCATAGATGAAGAAGGACCTAAGGAATATGAAATAGAAATAGTAAAATTGCTTCAACAAGATTCACCTGGTCCTAAAAGTATGTTAATAAGGGTTACTGATGAAGCCTTATTAAGTAAAACTGGAGGGATTGTTCAAGGTATGAGTGGAAGCCCAATAATACAAAATGGAAAATTGGTTGGAGCTGTTACTCATGTGTTAATTAATAAACCAGATGTTGGTTATGGAATTTATATTGATTGGATGCTTGAAGATGCAGGAATTTTGAAGTAAAATACTAAGGATATCTAAATTATTGGATATCCTTAATTTTTTGACGAAATACTGTTAATAGAGTGTAAATAGGAAGTAAAGAACAGAAATAATTACCAATAAATGTAAAAATATTTATTTATTTTAGATAAAAGTATTTACGAAGATGCAAATATGGTGTATAATTTACAAATAGTGGAAGATATAATTATAATATTTAAAAACAAAGAAGAATATTATATACTAAAGTAATATTAATAAACCGTATATACTAAGATTAAAAAATCTTATAATTTAGATGATACATTTTAAAGTTAAAAAGGAATTTTTTAAGTAATGTCGAATTTATATTATAATAATGCAATTATAAAGTCTTAGTGAAATCTTTCTTGGTGAAAGAAGGAATTGATAAATAAATGGCGAATTAATAATTACGTTGGTAAAAAATGGATAAAAGGGGAGAAAAGCATGGAAGATTCAAAAATATCAGTATTAATCGCTGACGATAACAAAGAATTCTGCAGCATACTTAATGATTATTTATTAAACCAAAAGGATATAGTGGTAACAGGAATAGCGAAAGATGGTAGGGAAGCATTGGAGTTAATTCAACAAAAGCAACCCGATTTAGTAGTTTTAGATATTATAATGCCACACCTTGATGGATTAGGAGTTCTAGAAAAATTAAATGGAATGGATTTAGATAAAATGCCAAGAGTAATCGTATTGTCTGCAGTTGGACAAGATAAAATTACTCAACAAGCAATAACTTTAGGTGCTGATTATTATGTGGTAAAACCATTTGACATGGATATATTTACAAAGAGAATAAGAGAGATGTTTAGCACACAAGATGTTGAAACTAAGAGAAGATCTGTTTCAACTCAAGTTGTTCAAAGAGAAGCTGCTGCAACTAGCAGAGGACCTATTGATCTTGAAACTGAAATTACAAGCATAATTCATGAAATTGGTGTGCCAGCACATATTAAAGGATATATGTATTTAAGAGAAGCAATCACTATGGTTGTTAACGATATGGAATTATTATCAGCTGTTACTAAGGAATTATACCCATCAATAGCTAAGAAGTATAATACAACTGCTTCAAGAGTTGAAAGAGCTATAAGACATGCTATCGAAGTAGCTTGGGGTAGAGGACAAGTTGATGCTATAAATAAGTTATTTGGTTACACTGTTCATAATGAAAAGGGAAAACCTACCAATTCGGAATTTATAGCAATTATAGCTGATAAATTAAGACTTAAAAATAAGGTATCTTAATAGCAGTAATAGAGCCAAAGTTGAAAATTCTATACCAACTAATACTATAAAAATAGGCGTAGATTTTAACTTTTATATCAATAAATATATTTAAATTATGTAATGAAAATACCTTCAATCGGTTGAGTATCGATTGGAGGTTTTTTTGTGCCTAAAATTAGTAAAAAGAATAAAGCAATGGAGTTTTATATACAAGATTTCATTGATTACTGTCACCTTAAAGGATTGTCAAAAAAGACAATTAAAAGTTATTATCAATGTTTAACTTTATTTTCCAAATATTTAGAGGAAGAAAAAAATATTTTTGATGTAACAAAAGTGAGTCGAGAAATGGTAGAAGATTACTTAGAGTTTACTAAGGAGCGAGGTAAATATTCCTATGTATCTAATAATGAGAGTTTACAGCAAAATTATCAAGCCAATAGAAAAGATTTCGGCAAACAGATAAGTGACTCTACTTTAAATAACTATTTAAGGAACATAAAAGTATTTTTTAATTGGTTGGAAGAGAATTTGATTATAAAAAATAATACAGTTTCAAATGTAAAATTTATAAAAGTAAAACGCAAAGCTAAAGACCAAATTACTGATATTGAATGGAATAGATTAATAAAGTCTATAGATTTGACAAAGTTCCATGAGTTTAGAGACTTTACAATTATTAATTTGATATTTGATACTGGGATGAGATTGACAGAAACTTTAAATCTTACAGCAAATGACGTTGATTTAATAAGAAGAACTATTTTGATTCCAGCAGAAATAAATAAGGGAAAGAAAGATAGGGTAGTTTTCTTTAGTAATACGATGGCTAAGTTGTTGAATAGATGGCTTAGATATAAAGATAGTGTACAAGAGAATGATTTATTATTCCCAACTCAAAGAACTAATTCTATTTTAACAGCATCAAATTTTGAAAGGAATTTTAGAGGTTACTTAGCTAGAGCAAAAATAGACAAAACTATTACCCCTCATGCACTTAGAAATAATTTTGCTAGAAGATTTTTAATAGCAAGTAAAGATATATATTCTCTGAGTAAAATACTGGGACACAGTAGTGTTACGGTAACAGAACGTGCTTATTTAGATTTGGGAGACGAAGATTTAAGAAGGTCTTATCAGAATTATAGCCCTTTAGAGAACATGAAAAAATAAACAAAAAAATAGTAGGTACGCCAATACCTACATTACAATTGAATATTGTTTAATAATTCTTTGCATATCCCACTTGGAGATACCTTAAACCGCAATTTAATGGTATCAAAAAAATAGGAAATTTGCAAGGCTTTATTAACTATACTCTAAAATAGTGTAGTTTAGTTGTTAGGCACTAGAGCAACTATAAATAATTCTAGTAGATAGCCTAGTCGATGCAGAAATTAAGGTCGGAGTTAATAGTTAATTTGCTATTAAATACGTTAGGAGGAAGTAGCAAACCTCTTTAAATATTAGCTAGGTGTGGTTATCTATAGTGCGTCCTTGTATTGCTTGGGGTAGATATTAAGTAGAAACAAATATAAGGCTTGTTAATGGTTCGATATACTGTAAACGGAACATAAGCAAGAAAGTCGTTATTTCTCGGCTTTCTTATATCCAATTCTCTACCTGTGCCAGAACATAATAACGCTTCGCTACTAAATTGCAAGTGTTTTATATAAATAATTTGGAGGTAAGATTATGCTAGATAAGATTTATAACTTAGTAAGTAAGTTTTACTACCAAAGAAGAATACTATAATGATTACTATTTTAAGGCTAGAGATTAAGTTCTCTAACCTTAAAATAAAGAACGCTATATATAGTATATGTGGATTGTTGATTTCAATATATATTGTATTATATAATATATATTGAAATATATTCCATGAAGGGGTTGTGTGAATGAAAATTAAAAAAACTGATAAAAAAGCGTATAATAATATTTTAACACGACAACAAAAAAAGTTAATTTTATTAAGTACAATCTGTGAGGAGGATGAAGAACTTAGGAAGTTTTTAGAAAGTTTTTCTTCTGCAAGAGGAATAAGATTAAGAGATATAGAAACATTAAAGCAAAACAGTGAAAGGTTGTTTAATATATTGAAATCTCCAGAGGCTAGAGAATTGTTGATAAATAGTGTTTCTAAGGAATGGAGAAGGGAAATTGCTACAAGAATAACTAATGACAAGTGTGAGTTATGTGGAAATGAAAAAGCAATACATAAAAGTAACTTGAGGAATATAAAAAATAATAATTTATTACTAGTAGGTTCATCTTGTATACAAAAATTTAAGTATATAGATTTTAATACAAGAGGAGAAGATATAAATACAGCAATAGAAATAGAAGCTGTAGATCCTAAAAAGTGGGAAAGAATGGGTGAGTTTTATCAGATTTATGGACATGGGAAGGATATTTTTTCTAAGTGGCAAGAAGAATATAAAAGTTTTGGTGTTGCTTTTCCTTTTAAATTTGATAAGGAATTTAGAGAAATATGTAAACGAGGCAGAGGGTTTTATGATAGATACATAAATGGTGTTTTAGAAATTCCTAAAACAGTAAAGTCATTTGAAAATTATATAATAGATTTCAAATACTTCTATAACAACAAATGTAAGGTATATTATGATAATAATAAACATAATAGATTTTTATGCTCTTATAGTATGGGAGAATATATTAAAAAGGTAAATAGAAAAGTATGGAGTGATATAAAAAATAGAGAATGCTGTGAGGTTAAAGTAGAGGAATCAAAAATATTTGCTAATAAAGAGTTTGTTAAAAGATTTGAATCTGAAATTGAAGAATGTTTTGTTCCTAAGAATTTATATTTGGATAGAATACTAGAAAGTGATATTAAGTTTTTTGTGCAATACGCCAATTATACAACTAAATTTAAAGTAGAAATACCCCTAAAAGATTTTGTAATGAAATATAGCCATATTTTTTATGGGTATCCTTTATGTAACTTTAATAACGGAATTTACTTTAGGCTAAGTAGAAGTTTAGAGAATATACAGTTGTTTTTGGATAGAATAGAGAGTGTGCTTAGATTTGATAAATACTATTTTAAATTTAATAATGATTTATATGATAGAAATGAAATTCAATTATATAAACGTGGTATAAAGAAGTATGCTATTATAGATTTGTATGAATTTTTAAGTGAATATACATCTATACTTTGGTTAAATGATACAGATTCAAGAAAATTCTTAAGTGATAAATTTAAAAAGTTAGATTGGATAACATTTGATGAAAGAAATAAATATAAGATAGGATCAATTTCTACTAATGTAATGGATTCTGATGATATAAAATATGAGAGTAAAGAAGAGTATCAAAGAAGACTAAATAATGAGAAAAAAGAAAAGATAGAAATATTCTAGGAATTATTATTAAAAAGAATATTAATAGAGTCTTTTATAGGCTCTATTTTTTTGTTATTATAATGATTTATTAAATGTTTAGGAGGATTATTATGATAATAAAAAATAGTAATGTTAGTGAAAGTAAAAAATTAAGTGGTAATTATACTGTAGGTAAATTTGTAAATGAGGTTATGCTGAAAAAGAAAGATGTTGATAGAAAGTATTTTGCTATTACGTTAAGAGAATCTATTGGCGGTTATCAAAATATGATTTTATATATGCAAAACGGTGTTGTCAAATCGCACCATAGTTCATACGGAAAGTTTGATTATAGAAAATATTTAGACTATGAGATTTTTCCACATTATAATGAATCGTACATTAGATTTGAGAATATTAAGTGCTTTGATTTTGAGTGTGAAGAAGATTTGATTAATGATATTAATTTTATATATAAAAAAGATGATTGTATGATTCATTTAGAGTCTAAAGAAGAAAGGATATATAGAGCATTAGATGAAGATTACATTAAAAATAAAGTATTAAGAGAAGGTTTTAAAGATGTTGACCTTTTAAAAGTTATAAAGATTTTAGTAAGTGATAATAAAGAAAAAGAGCTGGAAATAGATAAACTTAGAAGCGAGGTCGACAAAATTGAAAAAAGGCTTGAGGAGTTAAACGACAGGGTTAAGTGGTTAGCTAGATAATAACTTAGCTTTAAAATTTAATTAAGCACAAAATATACTTGGAATATTATCCAAGTATATTTTGTTTATAAAAGTTTAAAATAGAATCTATATTTACCATACATTTATTCGAGTTATCACTAATTTTTAGTCATATTATCTTTTATATATTCTTTCAATGCTTAAAATTAATCTTCTTTAACATATTCTACTATATCTTCAACTTTGCAATCAAATAATTTACAAAAGATATCTAAATGCTCCTTGACTATATGTTTATTGGTTTCATTACAATAAGCACCTATTGTATTTTTACTTATTCCAGTTTTTTCAGATAGTTCCTTTTGGTTCATTTTAAATTCTGCAAGTTTAATATGTAGTTTTATTTTTATCATATAATCACCTCTTATAAGATATTATATACTAATTAATGAAAAATAACAATAAAAGATGAATAAATCACTAAAATAGTGATTGACAATCACGAAAAAGAGGATTACAATAGTGTTATAAGGTAAATGCTTACAAAATAAGTTTAGGAGAGGATAAAATGAGTAAAAAAGAAATAATAGGAATGGTTAAGAAAGCTTTAAGAAGATGGAATTCTGAAATGATTGATACATTAATGTTAACTAAAGAAGATAGAGCAGAAGGAATTGAGATGTTTAGTTTTAAGAATGCAATAAGATTTTTCTTAGATAATAATATTGTTGAAATAAAAGAAGTTGATGAAGATTGCTTGTCTTTTAAATTAGAAAGTGGACAGGCTTATTACTTAGAAGTAATGTAAAAAGTACAAACAAGCGTTCTATATAATTCGTAATCTTTGCTTTACGAACCGATTAAAGGTTATATATCCCCAAAATTAGGTTATATAGCCTTTAACTTTCTTTATACAGTAATTAATAGCTTTATTTGAATTTAAGAAGTCTGTAAGGGGATAAAAGAAATGTTAAATTTAGGTTTGATTTAGGGAAAAGATTTTTAAACCTTAAAACCTAGTTATAGAGCCATCTTTAACACATAGTAAATCTAAAATATTTAAAAAATAAAATGGTAAAAATAGCTATAGATAGCTTGTTTACTAATTTACAGAGTTTTTGAAGAAATCTATAGGTGAGATAGAATATGTGTGTCCGATTTGTCAATTATAAATAAATCGCATAACCAAGCCGGTTACAGAGGAGATAGATAAAAATAAATTTTATGTTAAATCATTAAGATATAGTGATATAGACATTTGGAGCAACATTTGATTCATTTAAAGAAATCTATAAGGGGATAGAAGGAACTATATATAATAAAATAGTCATTTAGACGGACATGACAAAATTAAAGCAAATATGTTGTAAGCCTTGAAAACACTACATTTGAGGGCATTTAAAAATATAGTAAATTGCGGGGGTTATATGGTAGAGGATATTATTACAATAAAAATAAGAAAGTTTGATTTAGAAAAATTGTCAGAACGCACTAACCAAGCCATTTCTAAGGGGGAAAATTAAAAATTCCACTTATTATAATATGGTAGCAAATAAGGTGAATCTTATTTATATATTTTTTAGTAACAATATGTTACTTGTAACCAATTAAAAACAGGGAGGTGATAAAAATGTTAAAAGAAAGATTTAATAAATATATAAAGGAGGATGAAAGAAGTGTTAGTTTTGTAGCTAAAAAAATAAATATAAGCAGAACTACCCTGCATTTATGGAATAAAGATGAAAGAGAACTAGCTGGAGAAGTAGAAAATAGACTAGATAGCTTTTTAAAGTCTAAAGGATATTAATAGTGTACCTATAGGTATGTTTGTTAAGATTATAGGGATAAAAGTGCTTATTAGACGATTTAAGAGGTTTTGGCATATTAGTGGTGTAGTTTATCCTTTAAAATTAAAATGCCTTAAAACGCCTTATAAGGGCAAATAAACGCTATAGACCATTAAGGGGAGGTGAAATTATGAAATATATTAGAAAAAATAAAAGAAAAGAAAGAATAAGAAAACAAATAATGTATGAAGAACTTTGGGGTATAGAAAAATAACCTAAAAAGAGGCGTGACAAAATAGGGATAATGTGGTAGAATTGAAATTAAACTTATAAATATCCCAATATACTATATTCTTAAAAATATTATAGCATACTAAGATTTAAAGTCAATAGATAAATATTAAAAAATTAAAATCGAGAGGAGTAATGAGAATTATGAGAAAGCAAAAATTATATGAGATAAGAGAAATTAACGCTAAAACCAAAAAAGAAAAGAGAATTAAAATTGGAGATAATGATGCCTTTAGAATCTACTCCATTTTTAAGGGAGAAGAGCTTAATACTTATATTGAAGATATTATTAAAGTTGATTTACCTATAGATGAAAAAGAAACCTTGGACTTATTAAAAGATGGATTTACTTACAATGAAGAAAAGTATATACCACTAGCAACCACTGTTGGAATGATGAAGCATGAAAATGAGGAAGAAGATTATAGTTGCCAATATTTCTTCATTAAAGAAGATAAAGAAGAAGGTGAAAAGTTTAAGGAAGTATTAGAGGACTTAGCATCTTTAGGTAAACTAGCAACTAAAGAAGGTGTAAGCCTTTGTATTAATAAAGACGTAGTTTCAAGATTATCTTTATTATTTTCTGTAGGAGAAAGAGTACTGCTGCCTAATTTAAAAGTGGCTATATTACCCGAGATGACTTATAAATTTGCAAATAATTACTTACAGTTTAAGGAAAAGAATAAAAACATAGATTTAGACAAGTTTGAGTTAGAGCAAAAACCTAATTTATCCGTAGAACATACAGCCTTCGACGGTAGTGGTTTAATAATGCCTAATATAATGAAAGATATACAGAAACAATTAGAATTAGATTACCCTTTAGATTGGATAGGATTTAGAGAGGTTGGAGTTGCTTCAAAGGGATTACTTGTAAAAATGGACTTTAAAAAATATTTTAAAGAAGAGCATAAGAGAGACGAATTAACCGTCTTAGATATGTGGGGAAATGAAGTTGATTTAATGCAGGTGGATGTAATTATGAATGAAACCCAAGTTAAATGGGCGAAGTGGTTCAATTCTTATGATGAAATACAAGAACTTAAGAAAAGTGAAAAATATGCTAAATATGCTGATATATTAAATGGATTTACTATTACTAAAATAAATAAAAAAGAAGTAAAAGAGTACACCGAAGCCAATTACCAAATATTAAGTAATTTAGCTATTACACCAAAAGAGTTAGACCAATTAAGTATAGAGTCCGAACATATCTATGGACAAGTTATTAAAGGAAGTGTACCACATATAAAAATAATGCTAGGAGATCTAGCAAGGGAAGATAGAGAAAAATTATCTGCAAGTACAAAAATACACCAACTACTACAGATGGACGAGAGTTTAATCCATATGCAAAGTATGTACAAGATAGTTGGTAGTTTGGTTAATAAAAAAATCAATAATCTAGCAGGTGGTTCTATGTACCTTAAAGGTAACTATAAAGTGGTTATAAAAGATGTTGTAAGCTACTTAGACAGCTTGATTAATCCTGACTATATTTATAAAGACGAAAAGTTAAAAGGTATAGTAGGAAGTATTCGTCAAAATGGACTAAAGCCTCATACAAACTACGTTCCTGGAGAAACTGGAAATAGAGTATTAGCACGTTGTCCTTTAAATAGTGCAACAGAACTAATAAAAACAGAGTTAGTGAAAAATAAATTATATGATAAATATTTTGGAGATTTTACAAAGGAAATTATATTCTACAGTTTCGATGATACCATGATGTTGCAAAGTGGGGAGGACGAAGATACTGATATTTCTTTTGTTATAGACGAGCCTATTATTTATGATGCTGTAATAGAAGATACGGACCAAAATGGTGTTAGATGGTTCTTTAGAAATCAATTTGATGGTGGTAAAGCTGAAGATTTTTATAATGAGGAAAACTTATATAAAGCCATATTAAAAGGTAGGGGTAATAAGATAGGAGAATTAGCTAACAAGGGAGCTATTATATCTAACTTAATACAGGAAATGCCTTATAAAAGGGTTAAAGATGGAGAATTTACATCTTACGAACTATTAAAAGAAAATAAAACAGATAAAATAGTTAAAAAATATAATTTTAGAACTAAAAAAGAAAGAGATATTTATATAAAACAAGAAATAAAGAAAATGAGAAACCTTTTAGAAGAATGTGTTAATGATGGTACAGTTTTAGATTATACAACACTAGAAGAACAAGAAATAAAGGACTTTATAAAGAAGAGTTTTCAAAGGTATAAAATTTATAGTTACTACCTTTTATTTTGTCAGATGTTGTGTATCGACAGTCCAAAAACAGGTTTAGATTTAACCAAAGAACATGAATTACCATTAAAAGAGGTCACTAAAGGAAAGAAGAAACCCCGTTATATTTACTATGCTAAGTATAAGCAGGAAAACCAAGTAGTTAGGTATAAAGATTGTAGCTGGAGTAATACTTTACTTAACAACTATTCTAAAAGAATAATCTCTACCTATGGAGCAAAGGCAAGAGAAGTAGAGAAAACCAAGTATTCCAACGATAAACTTAGGGCTACTTTAATAAAAAATAATGATGCTGAATTAAATACTGAATTAGTAGAGAAAATAGAAACCCTAGCCAATGCTTACTATAATGCTATAGCAGAAATAAAAGGAACTATAAACGGTAAAGAAATACCATTAAAGCCTTACATAGATAAGTTAAAAGAACAAAGATGGAATAAGGATAAGAGGATATATGAGTTGGATAGTAAGTATAGATTAACACTAAAAGAAAGAGAAGAAAGGGAAAGGTTAAAGGAAGAAATAGAGGAGATTAACACTTGTTTAAATGTAGCATACGTGCCTTATAAGGCTTCTTTAGAAGAAATAGATATGATTACTTTGGAGAAATATAACGCCCACATAAAGGCTGAATATGGCTATAAGGAGATACTAAAAGCTATCTATTATGCTAAAACAGAACATAAAAGCTGGGGCAAAAATAGCAATATTTCTAGCAAATTTATAACGAGTTTTGCTTACGAGGAACTTAAAAAGCATCTACTAAAACTTTGCGATGGAATTGGAACAATATACGAAAAGACCACCGACAAAAATGTCGATGCTATTAAATATTTATATAACTATTATATTCCTAAGAAGATACCAATGGAAAAGGTAGATAGGACTAATTTAGAAGGCTATAAATATAAGCACAAAATGGGACAAGTAAATAAATTAATGGTAGGTGGATATAAAGGATTAGAGATTACAGAACAATTAATGGTTAAAGAAGAAAAGTGGAAAGACAAGGTAAATATTAATCTGTATAGGATTGCAGATAACCAAAAAATAGGCTATGTATATCCTAACCCAAATTTTATATTAATGGACGGAGATATTGTAAATGTAGAGTTTTCCGAGGTTTTAAAAGGTGGGAAAAGTGTGGCTTTATATTACACTAAACCTAAAAAATGTAGTGGAGAAAAATAATGGTTAGAAAAGAATTTCCCCATTTATGGAGAATATCGTGGGGAAAAACTTCCACAAAGTTATTTATATAAGTAGTTAATAAGGCAAGAGGGGCTAATACCCCCTTATGCCTAAGGTATTGTGGATCACGTTACTAATGTTTAATGAAAGGATTTGAGAATATGTACGTTATTAAAAGTAAAAACTTAGCATCTTTTTTGATAGGAAAAGGGTTTAATTTAATTAAAAAAGATGTTGATATGACTAATAGTAGATATAATGTATATCTATTTAAAGATACAGAAGAACTAAGAAACATAATAAATATATGGAATAAAGAAATAAAAGCTTTAATGTAACGAAAGGGGTATCGAAAGAGTTTATGGGTAAAAAATTAAATTTAAAATGGGTAACAGATATAATTGGATATGAATATAAAAAGTGGAGAGCAGGAGATGTAATAACTATACAAGCACAAACTGGAACAGGAAAAACTTATTTTGTTAAGAATAAACTAATACCTAGTTTAGGAAGTTTGGAAAAGCTATTATTAGTTGCTAATAGAATAAACCTTAAAAGACAATTAAAAATAGACTTATTAAAATATTACAAGGAAACTATTCCTACTAATATAGAAGAATTAGACAAGAAAACAACAATAGGTAATGTTACTATATTAAGCTATCAGCAAATAGCAGAAATGAAACATATGGAGGAATATGGTGGAGATGAATTGAATTTTAATAATTTCAAATATATAATATGTGATGAATGTCATTTCTTTTTAGCTGATTCTAGTTTTAATAATAAAACAGATCTAGTATTTAAAGAGTTAATAAGAAAAAGGCATAGAGAAAGTATTAAGATATTTATTTCTGCTACTATAGAAGAAGTTGTAAAATCTATAGAAAATGGATTCAAGGATAGGGCTAAAAATGAATGGGTAATTAAAGAAAATAAATATAAAAACTATACCACAGGCGTAGACTATAGTTATATAAATACAAAATATTTTAAAAGCATAAAAGATATAGCAACTACAATAAAAAATGATAGAAGTGAAGATAAATGGTTAGTATTTGTAACAAAGAAAAAGGATGCCAATTATATAAAAGAAAGATTAGAAGGTGTACATAAATGCAATATTATTACTAAGGATACTAAAGAAGATGATAAAGATTTAAATAAAATAATAAATAAAAGCAAATTTGATTGCAAAGTGTTAATATGTACTAAAGCCATGGATAATGGTATTAATATTCAAGATGATAAAGTTAAAAATGTTGTAATAATGACCTTTGATAAAGTTACTTTTATACAAGAGTTAGGAAGAGTAAGAATAAATATTGAGGATGCTATGAATATTAATTTATTTATTCCAATGCTAAAGAAATCAGTTTTTACTACCCTTATTAATAGAAGATATGAACCTAAATTAGCAGATATAAAATTATTAGATGAAGACTTAAATAGTTTTAAAAAGAAATATAATAAATCCTTAGAAAAGCCACCAGTAGATATATTTTATTTAGATAATAATAATAACTACACAATAAATGCTAATGGTCATGCAAGATTACTTAAAGACCAACTTTTTGCTAAATATATAGTTGATTTATATAAAGATTTTGGAGAATATACTTATATCTATGAACAATTAAAATGGCTAGAATTAGAAGATACATTTAATATAGGTAATGTAATGGAAGATGTTGTAGATAACGATGAAGTAGGAGAATTAGAAAACTATTTAGAAAGTATTTTTGATAATAAAACTGTATTTTTAAAAGCTAAAGATAGAGAGCCTTTAATAAAAGCTATTGGTTTAGTAGACTTTAATCATTCTAATATTAAGAAGGATGAAATTAAATATATTAAAAACATAGATACCTTAAATAGTCATCTAAACAATAGAGGTAGTAATTTTAGAATAGATAATAATTTTACTAAAGTTGTTGATGGAAAAAGATATAAAAATCCATGGAGAATAATAAAATTGAATAGCTATGAGTAATAAATATGTACCCTATTTTGTGATTTTATTAATATATTAAGAATTTCACATTTTAGGGTACATGGAGAATAATAAAATTGATTTCTAATATTATTTAAGTTTACCCCCCTATTTTAGGATTTTATTAATATATTAAGAATTTCCTATTTTAGGGGGGTAGAGAATAATTAAAGAGGGTATTATATATTAAAAAAGTGATTTCCCCCCCCAATAATCCTATTATATTATATAGGAAAACAGGGGGGGATTATTAAAAAAATAAATTATTCTAATGTAAATAATGAAAGGCTTTAGTTGAGGTTTACCGAAACTTGCCTTTTTTATTTAGATTAGAAAGCAAGCGAAGTGAAACGAGTGCGGTAGTAACAATTTTAACTGAGGGACATTTGACACTTAGTTAAATAGATTCAAGAGAAGAAATAAAAAGACTTCATATGAAATATGTTGATTTTGAAGATAAAATAGGAAATGTGTCTTGGGCTGTTATTGAAAATAATGGATTATATTTTGTATATAAAAGAATAAACGAAGATGAACCTCATGAGTTCGAGGGAATTGCTTGTACAGATGATTTTTATGAGGTAATAGGCGATATAAAAGAGTTCTATGAATTTGATAAAACACCGGAGGAAATTGAAGAATTAATAAGAGAAGATGAAATTGAGTTAGAACTCTTAAAAGAAGTAGTAAATTTTTTAGATAGAATATTTTTAAAGAACTCATATTCATTTGATTTTGATGAATGGATATACAAAGTAAAAAATGTAATATCAAAGTTTAATGATAAATAATAAAAGAGTGTAAGGTGGTTATATTATGAAAAAATTAGATCCTAAATTAGTTGAAGAAATACATAAGGCTCTCGATGAAGGTATGGGTAAGAGTTTAACCCCTGAAGAAGAAAGTAAATTAATAACTAAAGAAGTAACTATAGGAATAAGATTTACAGAAGAGCAATACGAAGAAATTGAAGAAATAGCAAGAGATTTTGATACTACAGATGGTGAAATAATAGAATTTATAGTTACAAGTGGTTTACTAAAGAAAATAGATGATGATGATTTTATACAACTAGTTAGAGATGAGTTTTTTAAAGATAGTACAGGATTAGATTTTTAAAGGGGGTGAGTAAGTATGGATAAATTAGAAAGAGAAAAACTAATAAAAATGGTTGTAAATAAAGTTGAGCCAGAATGTATAACAATAGATAAAACTAATGATATAGTTAATAATTTGATTGATGAAATTAATGCTAGTCTTAAACAAGATGATAACAAATTAGGCGTTAAACAGTATGGAAATGGTTCTATAGACGTCAAGTGTAAAGGAGCTACACTTCATATTAGTGTTGATAATGAAAAATCAATAAGTATTATTTGGAATAAAATAATACAAAAAACTTTTAATATTTATAATGATACCAACTATAAAATTGAATGTTGTAATGATAAACATTATAGCAAAGAGTCTGATAAATTAGAAGACATTCTAGAATGGTTAATATTAAATATTATCATTAGGGAACAGTTGTAATAATTGTTAAAGGATTAGTTTAAATACTAGTCCTTTTTTTAACGACCCCAAATCGGGGGTGGTTAATAGTGACAGAGAGTAACCATTATAACTATTGGTTAGAGTGGTATAATTACCACTAGTAGTTAAAGTAAGAGAGGTTTATAAAGGGCTAATACGCTAACGCTATACGCCCTAAGAGATGGTGGAAAGAGAAAAATTTCTCTATTCTGATATATGGTTCATTATAATTGAATCATTTTGCTTTTTACCTAAAATAGAATACAACTAGTTTGGATTTCATTTTAGTCATTATGGTAGTTTGCTATATTTGTGTAAGTTCGAGTCTTACCTCCTCCAAAAAAAGATAAATATAGCTCATAGTTAGCACCTAAATGGAAGGGTAGAAACCCTCGTGTTTTTAAACATGGCACTATAAAGTTGCACCACCAGTAACAATAAAAATTGGTGGATATTAATTAGAGTATCTAACATTAGCTATTAAATTTGGATGTGATCCCATTAACTCCTTAAAAAATAATGGGATTTTAGATGCTCTAATTAGTATTTTTTAATTGATATTACTTAAAGCCACTTTATAGAGTATATAGAAAGTCTTGGTTTTGGCTTTACTAAGATGAACTATAGAAAAGTATAGAAGTAATAGTAGTTAAATATACTAAGTTGTTATGTCTAATGGATATACCTAAGTTTAAAACGCAGGGTCTTGAAATGATATAAAGCCGGTTTTAGCTCGATTAGATATAATGAGTTAGATATTTTGTTAATTAAAAAGAGTTGCCTAAAAGGTGACTTTATGTTGTCAATTTTAAAAACACATCAATTTATCGTGTTTTATATTTTGTTTATTTAATTTTGTTTAAGGGTTACCTATTTTTTGGGGTAGCCCTTTTATTATTTTTTAAGTAAATATGTGCTTTTACAATTATAAAGGTAGATGTGTGCTTAAAGAGTACAAAAAATTAGGGATGAAAGTAGGGAAGATTATGAGAAAAGAGAATAAAAGTGGCGTAGATTGGAGTAATCCAGAGCAAGTAAGAGAGTGGCATAGGCAATATAATGCTAAACACAATAAACTAAACTATGCTAAGAATAAGGAATACTGGAAGGAGTATTATCTTAAGCATAAAGATAAACATAAGGCTAGTATGTCTAAAAAAGATGGAAAATGGATTTATGCTTATATTAGTCCAGTTACGATGGAAGTTATATATATTGGCTCTTTTAGTTCTTTATATAGGTTTAGTAGACAAAAATGCTGTGAATTTGCTAAGGAGTTAATCGATAGTAAAACATCTTATGTAATTGTAACCTGTAATCTAGACAAGTATATTAAGGAATTAAAAGATTTAAGACTAGTGGAAGATACCTTAATAAGGAGATTAGAGCCTAAACTTAATGATATAAATGCTTGTGCAGAGGTAGATGATGAAAAAGTATATGGATTATTCGATAAGTTTTATAAAGATAAAATGCAGGTAGTGGAATATAAACTGTTTGATAAGGACAAAGAAAAGAAGGAATTTGTAGAAGCGTATTTTAATAATGCTTTTTCTTTGTTTAATACACTTACTTACAAAGCGTTTGATGAAATAATGTTAAATCCTAATATCAAAAGTGGAGATTATTACTATAATTTTATAGAAAATAAGATGTATTTAAAGGAGAATAATTAATATGGAAAATAAGAGTTTTAGTGATATGTTTTATGAAAGTTTTAAAGATATAATAGATTGCTTTAACAAGGTGATTGTAGATAATAATAAATTTACCTTTGAGGTGCAGGGCGATGTTAGTGATAGTAGTATTGGCTATGCAGTATTTAGTAACAAAGAAAATAGAATGGCAATAGCAATTACTAATTATGACATAAGAAGTCCATTTGATATATATAAAATATGTAATGAGTTTGCGTTTGAGAATGGGTTTACCAATGAATTAGAATATGAAGAATTAAGAGATAGATTAAATAGTATTAAGGTAAGGAAGGTATTTTAATGATGATAGAAGAAAGAATAGAGAGTTTAATAGAAGAAACTGTTATGTGTACAATGGATGTAAAGGAATTACTGGATAAAGGACGCGGTTATTATATTACCAATAATCTTACAATGGCTAGATGGTTAGTATTGCATGAGAGCGAATTTTTTGTACTAAGAGATTTTGAAGAAAATAAATGGTTATACTGTTTTAAGAATACTCCATTATTTAAAGCGAATCTAACCACTTTTAAAAACATAAGAAAAAATCTAAGTAAGGATGAACGATTGTTTACAGAAGAAGAGTTTAGTGTTGTAAATAGAGTAATTAAAGAAGCTAAAGAAAGATGTATTAGTTTTTAGGAGGAATAGTAATGGAATTAAAAGAAACAGTTCAGATGATGGGGAGTTCAGACTATAAAGAGAGGTTTAAAGCAGAGTATCTACAGTTAAAAGTCAGAATAACTGGATTAAGCAATATGCTGAAGAAGTATAAAGCTGGTACTTTAGCATTCAAGCCATCATGTAGTTATGAATTGCTACATACCCAATTAGTTTATATGGATTGTTATTTAAATACATTGGAAGAAAGGGCGAAAATAGAGAATATAGATTTATCAGTGTGTTAAATATTTAAGTCTTAGGAAAAACTAAGGCTTTTTATTATATAAATTTAATGAAAGGAGAGATGGAAGATGCATCATTTTATTACTAAGTATGAAGAGAATGGGAAAAGATATGCAGAAGCTTGGATACAAATTAATTTATTTAGTAAGTGCTTCTGCATATGGAAAAAGAAAATATTAATATAGATATCAAGTAATATATTTAAACTTTTTCCCATTTACGACCTTTTTCTTGAGTAGGTGGAAGTCTATCACCTTGGTCGATTTTTACTACTCTAGGATTTTGAACAGCTCCACCACGTGGACCAACTTCTTTATACTTTCCAGCCGGTTTATTATCTGTTCCAGGTTTAATTAAATCGCTCATAGTAGAATATCCTTTCATTAATATTACAACTAAGAAAGTTGTTAGCAATATTTTAACATAAAAATTCTATATAAGTAATATAATGTATTTTTATTATACTCAAAACTTGTCGAAGGCTCTAAAAGCTACATGGAATTAGTCGTACGGACAATAAATGGAGGTAATTGTTATGAATAAATTATTAGATAAATTAGAACAATTTGGAGCTAGATTTATAAAGGATTTAGCTGAAATAAAAAATAGTGTATTGGGATTAAAAAAGGAAAAAGACGAAGTTGTTATACCTTTGGATACTAAAAGAGAAGATAACCCTTTAAAGGAAGTATTAGAGGAATTTTATAAATCTGTAGCTGAATATAATAAATTTTTAAGGGAAGAAAATAAAAAGATAGCAGCCCAAATAGATGAGTCTATTAAATTAATGGAATGTAAGGACTAGATTAAGGGATAGAAAGAAGGGTAAAATAAAATGAATTTTAGAAGTGGAGAATATTTTACTTTTAAGGGATATAATAGCAGTATGTATAGTTTAAAGATAATAGAATCGGAAGAAGATAGTAAAAACTTTTTATTTGGAGCTAGTAGAAATGTTGTAGTTGAGAATAATGTATTAAATTTGGTGGAAGATGATGAGATTGAAATACCAATCACAATCGCTAAATTTAAAAATGCTAATGAAATAACAGGTTTTAAAGATAAAGAGTTAAGAGATATTAACAGGTGGTTATTTGAGGGGGAGGAGTACTCCCCTCTAATTATTAACGATCATGTTTATTATGTTATTTTTACAAAGGGTAAGAGATTTACAGATAGGATAGATAAGGGTTATATAACGCTAACAGCAAGACTAATGAAACCATGTGTTTTTTCTAATCCTATATATGATATTAAAGTCGTAAATTTAGAGAAGGATTTAGAGATTAGAAACAATAGTACTGCTAATGTTAAGTTATATCCAAAAATATTAATAGAAATATTAGAACCAACAACAAAAATTGAGATACTAAATATTACAAATAGAAGTAGTCTAGTATTAGAAGGTTTAAGTGGGGATATAAAAGAAATAACAATAGATAATGAGAATAGAACAATAGAAGAAAAAAATAAGAAGAATCTATTTCCAAATTTAAAACAAAAATGGCTAGATGTAAAATATGGGGTAAATAAGATTAATGTAAAAACAGATGGACGGATTAAAATAACTCTTATTTATCAGATGGTAAATTTACTTCAATAATAAAGGAGGGTAATATATTGCAAAACTTAAATAATAAGAAGTTAGAAATAGATGCTACTTTATATAAAAATAAATACGAATCTATTGGAGATATAAGCAAAGATATTACAGAAGAGATTAGAAAATATGATGATTGTAATATATTATCTTTTTTAACTTGCAATAGATTTAATAATGGTAGCATAAATCCGATTTATAATGAGATAAAGTTAAATAGACAAGTCGTTACTAGTAAAGATAGATATGTAATAGATGATATTACTGAGACTAAAAACAGTAAGAATGAATTTAAAACTGTTACTTGCTTATCCTTTGAAAAAACTTTAGAGAAAAGATTTATTAGCTTAGAGGGTAATACGTATATACTTTTTCCTAACGATACACATCAATCAAAAAGTATAATGGATTATGTTGAAGAGGTTACCGGATGGTCTTATAAGGTTGATGAAGGAGTAATAGATAATGTAGAGTATAAATATATAGAGGTAGATAACAATAAGGTTCTAACTTTTTTAAGGGAAGTGTTAGAGCCTATTTTTAATGTTTATTTTGATTTTGATACAATAAATAAAGTTATTAATATTTATAGTAGAAATAGTGTAGGTAAACAAGCCCCTATATATATAGATTATAAGAATTTAATTAATAAGGTAGATATAAATAGTAATATAGAGAATATAGTTACTAGGCTTAATGTAAAAGGCTTAGATAATTTAAGCATTAAAGAACAACATATTTTTAATAGAGATTACATAGAAGACTTTTCTTATTTAATTAATTCCGACAGTATCTCGGAGGATTTAAAAGATAAAATAGTAGAATACTCTAATTATATTAAAACTTTAAATGTAAATTATAAAGCATTAAAAGATAAAAAGGATACTTTAGAGAGTGTTAAATTAGAATTAAATTCAAGATTAACAATAAAGCAAGAAGAACTTCAGAAGAACAGGGATTTATTAAGTGGTAATATTAAAGAAGAAGATACAGAAAAGACTGAATTAGTTGCAAAAAAGATTGAAGTATTAGAAAAAGAAATTGAATCTATAGTATCAGAGCTAGGAATAAATAATACTAAAATATTAGAAGTAGAGGAACAATTAAAGATACTAGGAGATAGTATTACTAAAGAAAGTAGCAATATATTTAGTAAAGATAATTTAGAGGAATTAAATGAGTGTATTATAGAAGAAGAATACAATGATGATAGTTCTGTTACATCAGCAAGTCTTTATAATAATGCAAAAGAAGTATTAAAAGATAAAAATATACCATTGATTAATTTTACACTGGATATGAAATATTTTAGGGATCTACTACAGAAAAATAAGACTTACAATGTAGATAATCTAAAAGAAGGAGATATATTTTATTTTGATAAGGATATTGTAGGGCATGATAGTCTAAGACTTATAAATTACAAAATAGATTATAAGTCAAACATTATAACAGATTTAGAATTTAGTAATAAATCAGATAAGCTAAATAAATTAAATTTTATAAATAAGGTTACTAGAGATTCTACTGTAACTAAAAATACTGTAAATAAGTATAAATTCTCATTTGAAGAATCTTTAAAATCTAATAGCTTTGTTAGTGATATAAGAAAGCAAGGTTTAGACTTAGCATCTGCAATAATAAAAGGTAAGGGAACTTATAATAGAATAATATGTGATGAGAGTGGATTGTGGATTTACGATAAGGTGAATGAGGGCAATGCACTATTTTTATCCTCAGGTATATTTGCATTTACAGAAGATAATTTTAAACATACCAATCTTTGTATAACGCCAAGAGGACTAGTAGGTGAAACTGTTTGGGGAAAATTATTAGTTGGAGAACATCTTGTAATTAATTCAGATTCAAAACTATTTGAGATTACAGGAAGTGGACTTAAAATTTATGACTTAAATAGTGAAGGTCAAGGAATTGTAAGAGTTATCTTAGGAGAAAGAGAGGTTAATGGTACAAAGAAATATGGCTTATGTATTCTTGATGCAGAGGGAAATGAGGTTGTTTTAGATGAAGATGGTATCCTAAATAAGAACCAATTTGTTTTTGCTGATAATTTAAGTGCTAATTATCCTATTATATTGCCTTTTAGGGTGGATGAAGGTGTGAGTAGAATTAAAAAGGCTATATTGCACTTAACATTCCAAAAATATAGGGCATACGAAAAGGCTGCTAAGAGTGGAGGAGGAAGTACAAGTGGAGCTTCTAGTAAATCTTCTAGTGGAGCTTCGAGTAAAAATTCTAGTGGTGGTGGAGGTGGAACTACTACTGCTAGTTCAGATTACTTTGTAAATTCTGACGGAAGTATAGAATATCCATTACAAGAGATTTATAGTAGTAATTTTGCTTCTATGGAAGAACCGAAGGTGGATTCTAATGGTCGTTTTAAGGATCATGTATGGTTAGGAAATGGTGCCTTAGTTAAGCATAGGCATAAGGTTCAACTTAATAGCCACTATCATAATATTGAACATACCCACAATATCGAACATACTCATTCTACTCCTAATCACGTCCATGGTTTAGATTATGGAGTTTACGAAGACACTACACCAGCTAGTGTAAGTGTTATTGTAAATGGAACTACAGTTAAAAGTGCGATAAATGGGGATACAGAGGTTGATATTACATCAGCGTTAAAACTGAATCAAGTCAATCAAATAAAAATAACGTCATCTAGAAATGGAAGAATAGTATGTAACTTATGGACAGCTTCTTTTAACAAATGGTAGTTTATGGTGTTTGTATGATATAATTACCTTTGAGGTGGTTGTTATATGGAAGATAATAAAATGAATAACAAAGGAAAAGAAATAGATATTAGTAATTTAATAAAGCAAGACAATAAAAATGATATTTCGTGTAAATTATATAGCATAGATTCACTTTCAAACTTAAAAGTATCTAGTAATATACAACATGTATTCAAATCTTTTGGAGAAAGTGCAAAATATATGACTAAACTTAATATCACAGCACTTAATCCTATTAATTTTATGAATGAAAGTATAAAAAATAGTATGGAAAGCTATAGGTTTATAACTACCAACGTGAATGAAATGTTAAACAATATTGTTGAAAAAATGCTTGAACCTATAAATAATCAAGCAAAGATTATGCAACAAATGGTTGGAAATATTCTTAAAGATGTGGATTTTCAAGACTTTTGGTTAAAATTATATGGAATAGAGTTTATAGAGCATGAAGATATAGTAGAAGTTTTTATGGAGAAAACAATTTTTCCTCCGATTAGATACCTGTGTAAGAATGAATATAAAGAAATTGAGAAAGTCATAGAAAATAATGAAGACATTGAGAAATGGATATTAAACAATGAAATAAAAATATTTTATTTAAAGAGAATTGAATCATGGAAGAATAAATTTAGTAATGATACAGTAAAAAAAATCCTAGATGAAGTACATAATAATATAAAGAATGGTAATTATATTTCAGCATATTTAGTAATAAACACTGTAATTGAATATATGTTGAATGAACATATAACTAATCCTAATAGAAATAGATATAAAAAATTAAGAACTATACTAAGTGAAGAAGTATTTCTTCCTATTAATAGGGATGATATGTGTGATAAATTTATTAATAATAATCTTTACTGCGATACAAGAAAAGCTGAAGAATTTTCTAGACATACAGTTCATGGTGATAGATTAGAATTAATAACACCTAAAGTAACAATGAGTATGATTTTTCTTTTTGATTTCTTACAAGAAGTTATATCTGTTTCAGAGGATAGATAGGTTTTAAATAAAATATATACAAGGAGTAAGATAAATAGTCTTGCTCCTTTTTTGATTATAAGGAGATTTTAAGATGCTATACGAGAAATGTAAACATCCTATGTGTAATACTTTAGTCCCAGAAGGATATAGGTACTGTAATGAACATAGTGATTATGATAAAGATAAATATAAAGAGTATAAAAGAGAGAGAAAAGATATAAAAGAACAACGGTTCTATAGTTCGCCCGAGTGGATAAGGGTAAGGGATAGAGTGAGTGCTAAGTTTAACTATCTATGTGTAAGTTGTTTAATTAATAAAGAAGAAATTGTGTTTAAAGATAATGTTCATCATATTGTAGAACTTAAAGAAGATTGGAATAAAAGATTAGAAGAAGATAATCTGATTCCATTGTGCAATGAATGTCATAAAAAAGTACATTTAGAGTATCTTAAAGGTGAAAAGTTTAAAAGAGAAGAACAATTACGATTAATAAAATTGGAAGAAAGATATAAGGACAAGTTTGGATATTAATAATTATTCTTACTTAGTCCTTATTTTTTGTATAAAAAGGTGGGGGGACACCGAAAAACATGAAAATATGAGCGACGAAAGTCCTTGGTCACTCTTAGTTTTTTAAAAATCCCAAAATAAAAATTTTGAAGGGAGGTAATTTAGATGGCTAGACCTTGTAAGGCTATTGGAACACAAAGTAGACACAACACAAAAGCAGAAATCCAAGCTAGAGAAGAAATGGAAAACAGTTTGAAGGGTAATGTAGATAATATAAAACCTCCTTCAGAATTGACAAAGGCTCAGAAGAAAATATTTAAAGCAATTGTGAAGGAATTAGAAGCTAGTAATATCCTGTGCAACTTAGATGTTTATATACTTACAATTTGTGCGAGAGCAATAGATAGGGTTAATACAATAGAATTAATGATAGATGATAAATCGGAACTATTAGCAGATAGTAAGTTGATGTCTACAAAGGATAAATACCAAAAAGATTTTCTAAGATGTTGTAGTGAACTTAGCTTGAGTCCACAAAGTAGGGCAAAATTAGGAAATTTAAAGATACAAAGTCAGCAAAACTTAAATGACCCTGTTCTCCAAGCTTTGGGAGGTGAAGAGGAAGATGACTACGAAGAAGAGTTTGAAAATTGACGTACTAGATAAAGCTATAGAGTATGCAAATGATGTGGTTGAAGGAAAAGAAATAACTACATGGGAAGTTAAAAAACAATGTGAAATATTCTTAAATGATTATTATAATAGGCAAAAAGATGTTAAATTTGAGTTCTTTTTTAGTAAAAAGAAGCTAAAAAGAATAAATAATTTACTAAAGTTAATAAATTTTGCTACTGGTTTTGTAGCAGGTAAACAAGTTTTGGAAAACTTAAGTGGATTCCAGGCTTTTTTTATTGCTAACATTTTTGGATGGAGATATAAGCATAAGAGCTATAAATTTAGATATAACGATATTACCTTATTTATAGCAAGAAAGAACGCTAAGACAGCTTTAGTTGCAATAGTATTTATTTTATTAATGTTAACGGAACAGAATTATAGTGAATTTTATTCAATTTGTCTCACAAAGGAGTTGTCCGCAGAAATTAAGAAAGGTATGGAACAGATAGTAAACGCTAGTCCATTAATTAAAAAGTATTTTAAGATAAGTACAAGTAAAACAGGTTCAATTAAATGCCTCCTAACGGATTCGTTCTTTGAACCTAGAACTAGTGAGAGTGGGAAAAATAACTCTATAAGACCATCAGCTTTTGTAAGTGATGAACATGGCAACTTTAGTGAAAACAGCAACTTTAATGCTATGAAATCAGGTCAAAAAAATGTATTAAATCCACTAGTATTCAGAACTACGACAGCATATGAAATTAATAATTCTATCATGGAAGAGGATTTAGACTATATAAGAGCAGTTCTAAAGGGAATTATTACAGATGAAAGGCAATTTGCTTTGGTTTACTATGCTGAAGAGGAACATCTTTGGGACGATATAGGTATTTACCAAGCTAATCCACTTCGAATTGAAGAAAATTATGAGACTATCCGTAAAGATAGAGATATAGCAAGAGTAAAAGCATCTACAAAGGGAGAATATCTCACTAAATCTATGAACGTATTTGTTCAAGAAAATAAAGATGAAGCCTACATGGATATTAATTATTGGAAGGAATGTAGGGAAGATAATATAGACTTTAATGGTAAAGAGGTAGTAGTTGGGGTAGATGGTAGTATTTCCTTAGACCTTACTAGTGTGTCTATAATGTATAAAGCAAAAGGAGAATATTATTGCATGTCACATGGGTTTCTACCTTCAGATAATATGAAGGAAAGAGGAGAAAAGATTAACTATTATGATATGCAGAATAGAGGTTATTGCGATATACATGATGGTAGGACTGTTAATTATAACAAAATAGAAGAGTATATAAGAGGAATAGAAGGTAAATACAACTGTAAGATAAAGTTTATTGTTAGTGATCCATTTAACTTAAAGCAAACTATGGATAGCCTAGCAATAGATTATAATGTAGTACTATTAAGGCAAACTTATACAAACTTAACTGTAGCTACAAAAGCATTTAGAGATGAAGTTTACAATAAAAAAGTTCATTATTTAAAAAATGAATTACTAGATTGGAATGTAGCAAATGCAACTTTAAGTGTAGGCAAGAGTGGAGATGTAATGTTGGCAAAAGATAAAGCTCTTAAAAATAAGAAGAGAATAGATATGTTGGCTACATTAATATTCTGTATGACCAAGTTATATGAACCACCAAAGATTTACGACCCGATGGAGGAATTAAAAAGATATAGGAGGTAACTTGATGATAAAAAAGTTTAAAGAATGGATAAATGATAAGAATAATATCTCTGAAGTATTATTATTTATAGGAATTGCAATAGTGTTTTTTACTACCTTAACTTTAAATGTACATATAGCCTTTTATATATTAGCTGTAATTTTAATAATATTATCGTTGATTATATATAGGTTTTGTTAAATTAAACCATACAGAAAGGTGGTGAAAAAATGTTATTTAATAAAATAGAAAAAAGAAGTAAAATGACCTACAATGACATGAAAAATTTTACTTGGACTACTGTATCAGGATTTCCTTTAAGTAAGAAAGACTATATTAAATGTAGTACATACTTTTCGTGCTTAAAAATATTAAGTGAAAGTGTTGCAAAGTGTCATTTAGAGATAAAGCAAGATACAGATAAAGGAGAAATATTAGCTCAAAATCATCCTTTATATGAAAAACTAAGGTTAAGACCTAATGATAGTATGTCTATGGTAGATTTATTAAAAACGCTTATACTTTTATACAAGCATGAAGGAGTAGCGGGTATTTTAATAGATAGAAATTATAAGGGTGATGTAAGAGCTTTATATCCTGCAAGGATTTTAGAGATTATTATAGATAATTTAGGGTTAGTTAAGTCTAATAAAAATAATAAAGTTGCTATTAAGTATCAAGTGTGTGGGAAAGAGGGATATTGTTTTGAAAAAGATATGGTGTTACTAAAGGATTTTACTTTAGATGGCGTAAATACTGTAGCTACTAAAGACATTTTGAGTTCTACTTATGAAACATCTATGAAATCTGAGGAGTATTTGAACAGTTTATTTGATAGTGGATTGACTAATAAATTGGCTATCTCAACAACTTCAGATATACAAGATAGAAGTAAGCTAGAAGATATAAGGACAACCTTTGATTTTCTATTGGGTAGTGATAAGAGTGAAAGAATTTTCCCTATACCAGCTGGATTTGATGTGAAGCCTTTAAACTTATCTTTATCAGATGCTCAATTCGAACAACTTAAGAAAATGAGTGTAAAAGAAATAGCAAGTTCTTTAGGTGTTCCAATGTCTAAATTAGGAGATTTGAGTGAATCCAATAATAACTCGATGGAGCAAACTAATATAGCTTTTTTAACTGACACTTTACAGATAATTTTTGAAGCTATAGAACAAGAAGCAGATTATAAAATCTTAAACAAAACTCTTCGAGAAGAGGGATATAAGATAAGATTTAATGTTGGTGTAATGCTTAAATGTTCACCTAAAGAACAATCAGAAATTATTTCTAGGTATATGGATAAGGGTATTTACACTTTAAATGATGCACGAAGAATTTTAGGATTTACAGACATAGAAGGTGGAGATATACCAATGGTTACATCAGGATATATGCCATTAGATATAGTTAGAGAATATTACAGTAGAGATTTACAAGTGAAAGGCGGTGATAAAAATGGATAAAGAAAAATGGTTAAGAAGTATTGATAATTTTGAAGTTAGAGAAATAACAGAAGATAATGAAGCTTTAGAATTAGAAGGTTATATTGCTAAGTTTAATACAGAAGTAGAGTTATGGAATGGATTTTTTGAAAAGATAGATAGGTCTGCATTTGACGATACCTTGAGTGATGGTCATAATATTTTCTTGGTCTATCACCATGATATGAGTAAGGTTTTAGCATCTACTCGTAATAACACTTTAGCTTTAGAAGCTGATGATATAGGGCTTAAGTTTAGAGCAACTATTAATAAGAACTTATCTTATGCTAGAGATGTTTATGAGTTAGTTAAAAGTGGAGAGTGTAGAGGATGTTCCTTTGGTTTCTACGTTATAGAGGATGATGTTACTTACAATTCTGAAACAGATGAATTACATAGAACCTTACTAAAGGTAGAGATGTTAGAAGGAACTATAACCCCTATTCCTGCATATGAAAACACTAACGTAAGTGCTAGGGCTAAAGAGATTAAAGAAGAAGAGAAGAATAAAATAAATAGGTCAAAAGAGCTACAAGAGTTAATAAAATTTGTAGAACTACAAGAAATTGAAAATGAACTTATTTAATAGGTTCTTTTTTTATACCTAAAAATATTTAAAGGAGTGATTTTGTAATGAAAATTGAAGAAAGAAGACAACAAATACAAGATTTAACAAAAGAATTAAGAGGCTTAGTTGAGGAAGAAAAGGTAGATGAAGCAAAGGCTAAGAAAGAGGAACTAAGAAAGGCTAAGGAACTTTTAGCTTTAGAAGAGGAACAAGAAGAAGAGGAAATGAGAGATTTATTAAATCAAAAAAGAAATGGAAAGGATGATGAAAATATGGAAAAGAGAGAAATAAACAAGGATTTAGAATACAGAGCTTTAGTTAAGGCAATGTTAGGAGAAAAGTTAAATGAAGAGGAACAAAGACAAATTACCGATGGTAACTTTAATAGTAATACTAGTTCAATAATTCCTAGTGAATTTATAAATAAAGTACAAGTTATAAGAGATGGTTATAAGTCTTTAAAGAATTATTGTGATGTTATTCCAGTTACTTCTGATAATGGTAAGATGCCTGTAACTTCTTTAGACGCTGAATTAGCTGATTTAGAAGAAGATACAGATATGGTTGAAACTATGTTGGCTGTACCAGAAGTAGACTTCAAAGTTGGAGACAAGGGATTACTAAAGAAAGTTGGTAACAATATATTGAAGGATTCGCCAGTTAACTTTATAGATGGAATATTAGCACAAGAATTTGCTGTAGCTTCTATTAATAAGGAAAATAAAGAGATTTGTAAGGTTGTTGGTTCAAATTCTAAGGCTGTAACAGTTGGTGCAGAAGCAAAAGTAGAAGATGTATTGGCTAAAACTATTTCTAAGGAATTACCAACAGTAAGAAACGGACTAGTAGTTATTACTAATCCTGAAGGGTATGCTTATTTAGATAATTTAAAAGATGCTAATGGAAGAAAATCTGATGACATTTCTTATGGTGCAGATGGTACTTTATATTTTAAGCACAAAGAAGTTATAGAAATGGCAGACAAAACTTTACCTGCTCTAACTTCACAAAAGACAATGGTATTCTATGTAGTTAACCTAAAGACAGTACCATTCTTTGATAGACAACAAGTAGAAATTGCTAAGAGTACAGAAGCAGGTTTTGTAGCAAATAAGACTTTAATTAGAGCTATTGAAAGATTTGATGTTAAGGCAAATCCAAACGAAAAAATTAAGCCAAAGAAAATAGAATCTTAATTTAAAGGGATAGGGGGAAATCTCCTACCCCTATTTTCATTAGAAAGGAGAGTTTAAATGACTAATTATTTTAGAGATTTAACAATAGAAGAAGCTAAAAAACATTTAAGAGTTTATCATGATGAAGATGATAAACAAATAGAAATGTATATAAAAATTAGCCAAAATCTGATGGATGGATTAGTAGGCACTAACTATTATTACAATTCTAAAGATGTTGAAATGTCAAAGTTACTTCAATTAATGTATGTTGCAGATATGTACGAGAATTCTAATAGTTTTGTTACATCAGATATTCAAAAGAACAAAATGGCTATGAATATATTGCACCTTTTATCTTTAAGTAAACCACAAGAATAAGGAGTGATGTAATAATGGCTTTTGAAGTAAAAATAGGTGAGCTAAGACATCCTATTTATTTTGGAAAAATTATAAAAGAAAAACAAGATGGATTTACTTCAAAGAAAGAATTTGTAAGTGAATTCGCTAGTAGAGCTAAGATAAAACATTTGTATGGAAAAGAATTTTGGGAAGCTAAATCTATGCAGAAAGAAAAAACTATTAAATTTATTATCCGATACGATTCAAGAATAACATATGATTATGAAGTTAGTTTTAATAATACGATTTATGAGATTGATGATATTAATAATATTGATGAATTAAATAAATGGTTAGAGATTAAGGCTAATGTTTTAATTGGAGATATGTAATATGGATAATTTTAAAATAGAAGGACTTGATGAATTAATAGATTTTGTTGAAAGCATGGAAATAAGTGAACAAAAGGAAAGACGAGCATTAAGGGCAAGTGGTGAAATAATAAAAAAAAGTATGGAAGATTCTATAGTAGAGGATAGTGGATATTCTAAAAAATCCATTAAGCAATCTATAAAACGATTAGATGATGGCTTATATTCCGTTGTGGAAGTTGGTTCTTGGTACTATCCTTTTGAGGAGTATGGTACTAGTCAAAATAAATCTAATGTAGGTAAGATAGAACGAAACTTACAAAGTGCTATAGAGGATGCTGTAGAAGAATCTAAAAGAATCCTAGGATTTAAGTAGAGGTGGTGAGAAAATGAACATAAAAACCATCTTAGCAAAAGATTTAGAAGATAAAAGAATTACAGATATAGTTGGAGAACATATTTATTTTCTGCATAAAGATGAGGATGAAAAATGTGATACATATATTGAGTATGAAGTAATTAATAATAAATATTCTGATTTTGCAGGAAATAAAGCGTTAACCAATGTGTCTTTAATTCAGGTAGATATATTTAGTAAAAGCAACTATATAGAATTAGAAGAAGTAATAAAAGAAGTTCTAAAAGAAAAGGACTATTATTATTTTGATGGAGCAGACTTGTATGAAAAAAATACAGGTTTTTTTCATTGTGCGATGCGTTTTAGAAAGCAAATATTTAATTAAGAAAGGATGATGATTTATGAAATATAGTGTAAAAAATGGATTAAGAAAATGTTATGTAGCAAAGATAACAAGCGATGGTACTTGGGATGTACCAAAAGAGTTAGGAGATTTAATAGAGGTATCAATTCAAGCAAGTGAAAATTCTGCTACGATGTATGCGGGGAATAGAATTGTAATGACTGATTCAGCACTTGGTGATATAGATGGTTCAATAACAATTCCTTCTTTATCTGAGGAAATGGAATGTTATATCTTTGGACACCAAAAAAGACAAGGTGGAGGAATAATTAAGTCATCTAAAGACGTTAAACCTTATGTAGCATTTTTATTTGAACAAACATCTAAAAATGATACTACAGGAGAAGAGGTAGTAGATTATGTGACTTTATACAAAGGTCAATTTAACTTAGCAGAAAGAAAAGGTAAAACAAAAGAAGGTTCTCCTGAATTACAATCAACATCTTTGTCAATGAAGTTCTCTACTTTAAATAGCGGTGTCTATATGGACATAGTATCTACAGATTCTGAAGGATTTGATAAGGTGGCATTTGAGAAAACTTGGGCTAAGACAATTACCGAACCTACGGTAGCATCGGTAACAGAGTAATATAAAGGATAGGTTAATAGCCTATCCTATTTTTTTATTATAGGAGGTTATTAGCAAAATGTTAGGAGATAAATATAGTTTTAAGATAAATATAGGGGACAAGGAATATGGTTTATACCTTTCCTTTAGCACATTAAAAAATTTATATAACTTGAGCGGTATTAATCCTTTCAAGTATTTAAGTGGTTTTATGAGTGAAGAAAATGAAGAGGAACTTGATATTAAATTAGGGCAGATATTACTTTCTGCATCAAATGGAAGGATATCTGTTGGAGAAATACAAGAATATATTATTAGTAATAATGAAGTTAAATATCAAGTATTGAATAATTTGGCTAGATTTATATTAGAGGAATTAAAAGAGGAATTAATATATACCGAAGAGGATGACGATGAGGAATCGGAAGAATCTGAGGATGATGATGAAAGAGATGATGATTTTTCCTTTGAGAAATGGTGGAATCATTTTTATTATATAGGAACTTGTGTGCTGAGAATGAGTGAAAATAAGTTTTATAAAAGTAGTCCTAGAGAGCTAAAAACGTTGGAGAAACTATCTAATAATTATTTGAAAAACACTCTATTAGATACTTACACAACCATTATTAAGGCACAAAATAGCTCTGAAGGCTATGAAGAAAATAGAGAAGAAAAGAAGATTTATGTCGGTAGGGCTAGAGATTTATTTAAGTAGAAAGGAGTTGATTTTATGAGCAATGATACAAAACGTGTAAATGTTGTATATGGATTAAAAAGTGATGAGTTTACAAAAAACTTAACTGAAATGAAAAAACAGATACAGTTAACAGGATCTGAGTTACAGTTAGCTGGACAAAAGATTAATACATATGGTTCTAATTTAGTTAATTTAGGTGAGAAACAAAAAGTTCTTAATACACAGATTAAAAATGTAACAAATCAGATGAAGTTATATGATGATAGTATATCTAAAAATACTACTAAATTAAATGAGAATAAAGTTAAACTAGATGAAATAAAAAAACAAAAAAGTGAAATTAATAAACAATATAAAGAAGCAGTAAAAGCTTATGGAGAAGAAAGCGAACAAGCTGTAACCTTAAAAGCTAAATTAAATGAATTAAATGAAGAATATAAAGAAACAGATAATAAAATAAAGAATAATATTAAGTCTATTAATAATCACACTAAGGAAGCTAATAAGGCAGAAGCAGAGTTAACTAAATTAAGAGGAGAATTAAATAATGTGAATGAAGCCATTGCAAAAAATAGCAATGGTTTTTTAAATGCATCTAAAGAGTTTGAAAAAGCAGGAAACAAGCTAAAATCTTTTGGTGGTAATATATCTGATATTGGTGGAAAATTAATGATGATTTCATCACCTATGATAGCTTTAAGTGGATATGCAGTAAAGGCACAAATAGATTTTGAGTCAGCTTTTACAGGGGTTAGAAAGACTGTAGATGGAACTGAAAAGCAATTCGAAGAGTTAAGAGAAAGTATATTAGAGATGTCAAAAACAATGCCAGAAAGTGCAAGTAGTATAGCAGGAGTAGCAGAAGCAGCAGGACAGTTAGGGATAGAAGTAGACAATATAGATGGATTTACTAAGGCTATGGTTATGCTTGGTGATTCAACAAATATGTCTAGTGAACAGGCTTCTACATCATTAGCTAGATTGGCAAATATTACTGGAATGAATCAAAAGGATTTTGATAGGTTAGGTAGTACTATAGTTGCACTTGGAAATAACCTAGCTACCACAGAATCAGAGATAACAGAAATGGGCTTAAGACTCGCTGGTGCAGGTAGTCAAGTAGGATTAACAGAAGCACAAATACTATCTTTTGCAGGTGCTTTAAGTTCGGTAGGGATAGAAGCTGAAGCAGGTGGTAGTGCATTTTCTAAAGTAATGATAGAAATGCAATTGGCAGTAGAAAAAGGTGGAGATAGCTTAACTGATTTTGCTAAAGTAGCAGGAATGTCTTCTAAAGGGTTTCAACAAGCATTCAAACAAGATGCTACAGGTGCAATTATAGCCTTTATTAAAGGACTTTCTAATTGTGAATCTAAGGGAATAAGTGCTATTAAAGTTTTAGATGACATGGGAATAAAGGAAGTAAGGTTAAGAGATACACTTTTAAGAGCTAGTGGAGCAAGTGACTTATTTAATAAATCTATAGAAATTGGTACTAAAGCATGGACGGAGAATACAGCTTTGACCAAAGAGGCAGAAACTAGATATGCTACTACAGCAAGTAAGATAGAAATGTTAAAGAATAGGTTCTTTGACTTAGGATTAGAACTTGGAGAAGAATTAATGCCTTATATAACTGATTTAATGGATGGATTAGAAAATTTAATAGATTGGTTTGGAAACTTAGATAGTGATACACAAAAGGCTATTCTTAACTTTGGATTAATGACATTTGCTACAGGGGGCTTATTAAAGGTAGTAGGAGGAGTAACTAAGGGAATAGGTAGCTTATCTACTGGGATAGGTGGAGTATTAAAGTTTATAGGTAAATATACTACAGCTACAACAGCGAGTGCAACAGCGACTACAGCTATGGCAACATCAAGTACAAGTGCAAGTGTAGGGGTTGCAGGGTTAGGTACTAAGTTAGGAGTTATGAGTGGTATAGCATTACCTGTTATTGGAGTATTAGGAGGATTAGCAGGTGCTTTATATACTGCACATGAATATACAGATTTATATAATCAAAGTGTTTTGAAATCAACGGATGAAATGAGTGGAATGGAGATATTTTTAGGCAGATTAACAGGTGCTACAATGTACTCGAAAGAAGAAATGGAACAGTTAGGACTTAAGTATAAAGAATGGAATAATGATATTTCTCCTGAAACTCAAAAAGAATTAGAAACAATATCTGAAAAAATAAGAAATTTAGGATTAACAATACAAGAAGTTAATATAGATGATATGATTTCGGAAGAAGAAAGAAATACTGTTATTTCAGATGTAGATAAATTATGTCAGGATATTGTAGCCAAAATAAGAGAACATGAAACAGAGGCTAATAAAGCTATATCAGATATGTTTAATACAGATGGTGTAGTAGATGAACAAGAGAAAAAGATGTTAGAAATAATTAATAAATCTAATGAAGAACAAATAAAGTCAGTAAAAGAAAAGACTAATAAAATTAAAGAAATTATATCCATATCTTATAAAGAGCAAAGAGGTTTAACTGAAGCAGAGGAAAATGAAATAAGTAGATTAAAGCAAGAAATAAGCGACTTAGCATTACAAAATGCAGTTAATTCTCAAGAGGAATTATTAAAAGCTAGAGCTGAATTTAATTCAAGGGCTATGAATTTAGATGCTGAAGGTGCTAAGGCATATATGCAAGAAAAAGTTAAGCAAAGAGATGAAGAAATAACTCTTATAAGAGAAAAATATGATACTGCTATAGAAGAACTTAAGCTACATTCGGAAAGACTTACTGGTGAAGAAAAGGCACAAGCTGAAGCTTTGATTAAATCTAAAGAAGCCGAAAGAGATGCTGAATTAAAAATAGCTAATGATAAGTATATGGAAAGTAGAAAGTTATTAGAAGAACATTATTCAGATATATCTAAAACCATAAATAAATATACAGGTGAAGAGTTGACTAGAGCAGATATTAGAAAACAAGAATCTTTAGATAAAATGAAAGAACAGTATGATGGTCTTAATAGTATTACAGAAAGTGGGCTTTACTCCCTATATGATAAGAATAAGAAAACATACAGAGATATAGCTGTATTAGTTGATGAAAATACTAAAGAAGTTATAGGAGCTTATGATACTCAAAGTGCTAAGGTGGGTGGATACACTAAGGAAATAGCAAAGAGTGTTGAATCTATGGGTGTTGAACATGTAAGAGCAAAGAATATTATATTAGGTGCTTTAACACAAATGGGTGGTGCTACTGTTAATGCTAAAGGAGAAATGGTTAATGCATATGGGAATGTTGTAGCTAGTTTAGATGAAGTTACAGAACATGCAGATGGTACTAAAACAGGAATTCTTAATTTAAACGGCACACCTATTAAGATACAAACTAATAAGGATGGAGTTATATCTAATATAGATGAAATAAAGAAGAGTTTAGAAAATATACCAAGAAAAATTAACGTTACTGTAGGTATGCAAACTGATGTTAAAGTGGCTGGGGGTAACGGATTGAGAGTACAAGCTTATGCTAATGGTGCATCTAATGCTATTGGTGGTATTGCAAAAGTTAATGAAAATGGATGGGAACTTTTTGATAATATTAGTTCAGCAACAAGAGCATTATCAAATGAAATGGCATATATTCCGCCACATACTCAAGTTAAGACGCATCTAGCTTCTACTATGCAAATGCAGAGGGATATAAAGAATGAAGTTAATAGAGTTACTAAAGGGTTAAATACAAATAATGTGAATCCTGTTTTCAATATAGAGTCTCAGTTTATAGTTAATGGTAACTTAGATAATACTACAGCAAGTAAGTTGAAAGAGGAATTAAACACAAGAGATAAAAAATTGAAAGATGATATTATAAAATCATTTAAAAAAGAATTTGATAAATATTAGAAATAGGAGAGAAGAGGGTGATATAAATTATTTAGAAAGGAGATGTAAGTATGAATGAAATGGGACAACTTGTAACAAATCTAGGTTTTCCAATAGCTTTGGTTTTGATTTTACTATGGTTCTTATATAAAAAAGTGTGGACTTATCTAGTTGAAAAGATGGACAAGATAACCCAAATAAATGAAGAATTAGTAAGAACAAATAGGGAGTTATGCTCTTCAATGAATGTAAAATTAGGAGTTATAGAAGATAAGGTAGATAGAATCGCAAGTGAAATACATACATAATGGGTGGGTTCAAAATGAACCTGCCTTATTTTTTTACTTAAAGGAGGAAATATGAGAAGTAATATATATGTTATAAATGATGATTATGCACAAATGATAATTGAAAGTCAAAAATATGGTATAAAGCGAGTTAAAATTGATATTGAAGATATAGATAAATGTAAAAAGTATCAATGGCATTATGCTAATTCAAAAGACGTTCCATATATAGCTACTAGAATAAATGGTAAATATATTAGACTGCATAGGTATATATATGAAAATGTAGATGATGGACTAGTAGTAGACCATATAAATAGAAATCCTTTAGATAATAGAAAAAGTAATTTAAGGTGTGCTACGCCACAAGAAAATGGGTTTAATAAAAGTGTTAGAAAAGATAATAAAACAGGTGTTATAGGAGTTGAATATTTACCCAAAAGAAATATATGGAGGGGTAAAATCAAGTATAACAATAATACAATTCATTTGGGATATTTTAATGATTTTAATAAGGCTGTTATCGCTAGAAGAATAGCTGAAGAATATTTATTTGGTCAATTTAGTCCTAATAAAACTATATATAATATAGAAGTGAATTTTAAAGAAGAAATTATCAAAAGAATAATTGATAAAATAGCATAATAAATATTGATAATCTGTTAAGAAAGTTATATAATAAAGCCAATAAATATTTTATGATTATGTCAACTGATTATCGTAATTTTGTTACATAATTTAAGTATATTTTGATATAAAAAATTAAGATTTGAAATAGGCTTTAAAGCTAGTGATATCAACAAGTTGATGCTATAAATAAGTTATTTGGTTACACTGTTCATAATGAAAAGGGAAAACCTACCAATTCGGAATTTATAGCAATTATAGCTGATAAATTAAGACTTAAAAATAAGGTATCTTAGGGTTATTTTATTAGCTTTGGAGCATGTAAGCTTTACAAAGTATAGCCAACAAATATAAAGTTATATCTATAAATATTTATATGATTAATAAAGACATCAACTAATCAGTTGTTAAAAACTGATTAGTTGATGTCTTTTTTAACTAAAAACTTTAAGAAAATCCTAAGATATTGCTAAGATTAATATAAGTTTCCATAAATTAATAATAAGAACTTATTGATAAATTTAAATAGTACTTAATTTGTTGGAGGTTTATATGAAAAAAAATAAATATATGATATTAATTACGCTAGCAATAATAATTATTATGATAGCTTATACAGCTATAAAAAGACCTGATATTAAATATGGAATTATAACTTTATTTGATAAAAGAGAAAGTATTACACTAGAAGAACTTGATATTGTAACACAGAAGGTAGATATATCAGATATAGAGGAAGGAAAATATAATAATATAAAATATACCAACAATATGTGGCTTGTAAATAATGATAATAAGCTAGATTATAACAATAATTTGAATTTGGTAGAATTTAGAGATACAGATCTTTTTGTAAATAGAGAGGTGGTAGAGCCATTAGAATCCTTACTTAAGGCTTCAAAAGAGTATACTGAGGACAAGCTTTTAATTATGTCTACTTATAGAGATAAGAGAGAACAAGAAGATTTATATAAGGAGGATAGTTCTCTTGCTGCAAAGGTTGGATATAGTGAGCATGAGACTGGACTGGCTTTAGATTTATATGTACATACACTAGCACAAAAGAACTTTATAAAATCACAAGTAGGTAAGTGGGTTAATAGTAATGCTTACAAATATGGTTTTATAATAAGGTATCCTTTTTTAGGAAAGAGCAAGACGAGTTTTAATTATGAACCTTGGCATATAAGGTATGTTGGATTACCTCATTCTAATATTATTTATAATAATAGACTAACTCTAGAAGAATATTACCATCTTTATGAAAAAGATAAGTTCTATAAATATGGTGAATATATAATTTCATATCAATCTTCTTATAATAATTCTTTAGATATTCCAAAAGAGTACAAAACCATAGAGATATCTAAGGATAATAGAGGGGGATACATAATAACTTCAAAAATAAAATAAAAATTTAGAAGAAATATATCACATATTATGTGAATTATACATAATATAAACTATAATTAAATTTTGTTTTTGGAGGATATCAGAATGTATAAAGAAGATTATGAATATAACAATAAACCTGAAGATAAATGTGAAGAAAAGTGTGAAGTTAAAGTAAAAGAGGGCACTACAAAGTGCTATGATAAAGAATATGAAGTTTGTGGTAAGAAGGAAACTATCGTTAACAAGCATTATCATAACAACCATTTTACTAGATTCAATGATATTATGGTAACTGATTGTCACTTTGTTAAGAATTATGTTGAGGACTGTAATAGAGTTCATCATAAGGTAGAAACAATAGATTTAGGAACTAAGTATTTAGGATGTTCTACTATTGAAGAAAAGAAATGTGAATGGAAAGAACCTAAGTGTCATGAACCAAAGTGTGAAGAAGACAAGAAAGAATGCAAAAAAGAATGTAAAAAATATATCGATGTATCTGAATGGGAAAAGAAAGATGAAGATTGTGGTCATAACTACTGGTGTGATTGCAAAGAAGAGAAGAACGAAAAAGATTACGACTGTTGGTACTAAACAGAAGGATTATTTTGTAGAGGAGAATATTTTCTCCTTTTCTATGAAAATTAAATAACTATAGGTATATGCTCAATTTAATTCTTTGAATTAATTTGAGCTTAATTTATATAAGGAAGGAAATTTCTATGAATTATGAAGAATTGAAGAAAGAGGATGAAAAAGAGGATTTCTATATAGATATTCAAGGAGAAAAGAAGAATATAAGGGTTAATCATTACCACAATAGATACTATATAAACAATAATGATATTTTTATTACTGATTATGTAGATGCATGTGGGAAAATAAAGTATAGAGATATCAAGGTGAAAAAGAATGGCTGCACGCTTTATAAAGAAGAGTATATAGTAAGCAAAATAGAAGTTGAATAAGAATTTAAGAAAAGAGGCTTAGAATAAAATCTAAGTCTCTTAATTTTCTAAATTATTTAGCTTTAGTTTTTTATTAAACTGGTACAAAAGAAACAGAAATAATATCTGTTGTGCTTGGTTCGTAATAAATTATATTATCAGATGAATCAAAGAAGGAAATGGTGTAGTTACAAGTTTCTAAAGAATCATAAATATTATCATTATCAGCTATATCAAAAACTATTTTAGTTACTACTAATCCATTAACGGTAATAGGATCATTTGTAGTTGTTGTAATAGTACTTATGGAATCACCTTGTTTAGTTATTATGTCAAGTTTGAAGTTATATTGATTATCTTTTGTACTATAGGCCTTTGGAGCTATTGTAGTTTCTGTAACTGAAGCAACTGGAGAAGTATCTGAAAAGCCTGTATCTAATGATGCAGTATTTTTGATTTTAGAGAAAGGTGAATTGGTTGGAATCACTGTTCCTGGTGAAAGAATTAGTATATCTCCAATAGATGCCTGGTTAGAACTATTGGTAAAGGTAATAGTAATTTCACCATTAGCAGGTGTAGAGCCTTGTGTTACTTGTGTAATTACTAGGTCTGTTAAAGTTAATCCATTATACCCTTTCAATGAGAACCAATCTTTTGAATTGGTTTCAGATGAGATGCTTTGGGTATCAATAGGAGTTGTTCCTAAATCGTTTAGAAGAACAGCACTTAAAGTAGAGTCATTGTTAGAAACAATATTTGCAGAGTTTATTTTTAATAACATATATTTCATCTCCATTATAAAATTTACCTAATAATAGGTTATGTTAATCTTGGAGAATTGTGATTAATAATTATTTATGAAATATTCTTTATCATTTAATATTACTGAAAGCCTAGTGTTCCCAATGTCTATGTCTGATAGTGATAGATTTCCTTTTCCATCTACACAGTTAACCATAAAGTAAGTCCCATTAATTTTAAGGTTGGGTACTAGAGTTTTTAAGTGATTTATAGTTTCTATATCACCAGATATTCCTGATAGGGAAGAGTTACTTAAATTATTATATGAGTTAATTCTAGTGTAGGGGATAATTGAAAGTTTTATATTGCTACTGTTCTTAAAATCTATTGTGTCTAAGTCTATATTTACTTTAAGTGATCCAGTAAAAGGAGCCCTAAGATCAATTGGTATTAAATTTGAACTAGTATAATCTTTAGTTACTATTTTCTCTACTATAAATTTATTCTCACTTTCTTCTCTTGATATACAGGAGTAAATAATCTTATGACTAGAAGAGGATATATATAGCATTGAAGTAATATTTGAGTGGCAATTTATATAAATATCATCTTTTAAATCCTTTAATAAACCATAAATATGAATTTCTGATTTTAGAGTATTTTCATTTAAAAGGTTGATGGAACCAGTTAATAAAGAGAAATCACTGTCTAAAACAATAAAAGAACTTTTGTTTATATTTAGGTTTCCATAGAAGGTTCCAGTTAATATTGTCATTGAGTTAGAGATATTTATATTTTCAATTTTAGAATTTATATTTTCAATTTTAATTTGATTTAATGATAAACTATCTAGTTTTGATAAGGTGGAATTTTTAAAGGTTATACTTTTCATTTTATTCACCTTCTTTATTTGATATTTTTATTAAGTATTTACCATTAGGAACTGGTTTTGAAAATTTATCAAATAGAAATATAGAACTATCCTGCTGAAAAAAATAGGATATGTCTTCGTTTATTTCATTGCAGAAGCTAATGTATATTTCATTTGGAATGAAATTAAAATTGTTAATAGTAATCTTGTCTACTTTAAAGTTGCTGCTATATAAATCTTTATTTAAATATGCCTTTGATAATAAGAAGGAGAGTTCTTTAGTATTAGCTATATTTTTTAAATGGTAAATATATATTAAATTTGAAAAGTATAGTGAGCTTTTTATAAATATTGAGAATATAGAGAACTTATCTTGAAACAAAGGTGAGGTTAGATAAATTTCATTGTTAGTTTGTGATAAGGTTAAAGCTTGTTTTGAAATTTCACTTTTATCTTTGTATAAGTAAATATCATTTAAGGATATATCTATATTCTTAGATAGTTTAAAGGATAGGGTGTCCTTATTTAACATGGGGGGTTCAATTGATATATAATCCATTTTTTTATTACTCCTCTTTAGTATATTTTTTGATAATCAATAGTTGATGACTCAATAACTAAGTTATATTCATCTGGTAAGTTAACATAGATATTTGAAGCTTTAATATTTGTAAAAGTAATAGTAACATCATCATAAATATTTTTGGAATCATCATGAACTATATATAAGTCATTTAAGAATGTAGTTTTCTCATTAAGATTGCCATAGTTTCTTAAGGTCTTACTTCTATCTACTATTAGGGTTACAGGATTGGCTATTGTTTTACCTAGTATGCTCCATTCATTACCTTCATCCAAAGGATAGATAGTTAAAGTTGGAGGAGGGGAAAATGTTACTGAAGCTTCATAGGATATTAAAATATAAGTGCCATCTACACTTTGTAGGTTTTGGTTAGGTGAAAAGGAAATATAATTTGTTTTATTTATATTAGTAGAGTAAAAATCATCTTCAATTAAATCTATAGCTATATTTAAAATATCTTCATTTATGGTACATTCAGCTATATATTCTTTATTATAATAACTATAAAAGTCACTTCCATATAAATTTAATGTCCCTATACCTTCAATATTTAGTGAAATCTTATCTTTACTTGAAGATAAGATACCTTTAGATAAGGTTGTAAAGTTCTTAAATAGAGTTTTATTGAATTCTAAATTAAGTTTTAAAATTGAAGAGGAAATGTCTTTCTCTATGGTTCCACATAATGCTATAAAAGTATCAGCAGCTTTTCCCACTGGGTCATATACCTTAAAACCACGAAAATCTAAGGTGTATATGAAGGTATTATTTGAACTTTTAACAAGTAATTCATCATAGTTATAATTAAAGGAATTAATATTATATAGGGTTAGAAAAATTCCTTCAGATTTATAGGAAGAATGACCATAGGATGGAGCAATAACTCCATTAATATACATATCAAAACCGCTTGAATCATATCTAAGAATAGGGGAGTTAAAATCTACTCTTAGCTTTAAAATATTATATAAGTATGAAGTTATACTTACATTTTTAATAGTTGTAGGAATTGAATTATAAACTTTATTGCTTTCATTTCCTTTAATCCTATCACCAAGAACATCAGTAGATAAAGGAGAAGCTATTGAATATAGTGTTATTTCATCCTCAGGAGTACTTATTATTTCTTCATTAAATAAAAATTCATATTCATCTACAGATTTTTTTATAATTGAATTAGGTACAAACTTTCCAAGTGGTGTAATAACAAAGAAGTCATCCTTAAATAGTTCATAATAAGGGATACTATTTTTATTTATTAAGGAAACTGAATTGTTTTTATAGGAATAAAAATTACATTTTGTAATAGATAAATAAAAATCTTTTTTTTCAATAGGTATAGTAGTACAAATGTCTTGGGTATATCCAGATGCGCTATTTATAAATTTAACATTATTTGTATCTATATATCCACACTTCAATAAAGCATTTTCAAAGAAATAAGAATCATTTATTCTAAAAGTAGCATAATTGGAGTTATAGGAATAAACATTGCTATAAAATTTAGTTAATTTTATTTTTAGTGAATCTTTTATTATAAGATAATTGTTTGAATTTAATATACTATAATCCCCTGAAAGAGTCATATTTTGATTAAATAAAATAAATATATAGTTTTTATTGTAAAAGCAATTTTTTATAAAATTACACTCTTTCATAGCCTTTCCTCCAATTAATATTTACTACTAATATATTATTAATAATAATAAGATTATGTTAATGGAAACTGAATAAGAATTTAAGAAAAGTGTCCTAAAAGAAAAATTAAGCCCTTTTTGTAAATTTCTTATATTTTAGTATAAGAATAGTAAATACTTCCTAAATAATAAGAAGTATTTGTTAATAAAAATTAAAAAAACTATTTCTAATTGAAGAAAATTATAGTAGAATATACGTGAAAACTATATATATTGGCAAATTTAGAGAAATCTAAAGACGCAAAGCTAAAGGAGCTAAGGTTTAAAACTATGCTAGCCAGTTGCTAAAGAATTATATTCTTTAATTTCATAATAATTAGTATTTGAAAAAATATGAAATTCTATGGCAACTATCCTTTAGTGGATAGTTTTTTTATTTTATATATACGATTGGAGGAAAATTTGGTGAAAAGAAAGGCTTTAGCTATTTTAATTGCTACTGTAATGGCAACTGAAATTATATCAACTCAAGCAGTTTCTGTTTATGCCACAACAAAAAGTAGCAATGCAAGCATAAATAGCAGTTTACAAGGGACGTTAGAAGTAAGGTTAAAGTTTGATGTTCCACTAAAACTTAGAAAAACAGAAGAAACTAAATTAAATTTAAGTTTAAAATTAGGGGATAAAGAGGTAGTTAAGATTCCTGTTGGAAATAATGATGGAGAACAGTACGTTGGAAGTATAAGCTATAAAATATCAGCATTAGATTATTATTTAGAGGAAACTAATGATAGTGATGTGTACTATTACAATGCTATTATTAACAATCTTCCAAAGGGGAAATATACTTTAGAGATTAATGGGGAAGGTTTTGCTCCAATAGTATTAAAAGAAAAAGTTGAAATAAATGATTATTCAAAGAGAATTTATATAGGAAACGATAGAGATGTTTCTTTAGTAGTAGACGTAGATGGTGATAAGGTTACTACAGAGAAAGATTATGAATCAATTTTAGAGAATATAGGGACAAGCAATCTATTATACGATCTAAATAGAGATGGAGTAGTTGATATTGCAGACTTAGCCATTGTTCATGAATCTATGAATAAGAACAATGAAGAGAAGAAGGAAAGTATATATGATACTTCTGCAATAATTGATCCATCAGAGGTTGTAATCCTTGAAGAGGAAAAGGTTGGTGTAGTTCATGGTGAAGTAAAGGATCTTTTTGATGATTCTGATAAAGGAATTACAATTGAGCCAAGTAGTAATCCAGAAGTAGATGAAGATGGTGAAAAAGTAGTTGGAAAATTATCTATTGAGGTTCCTAAAATAAAGGCAGAAGAAGTAGTAGTTGATGTTAAAGGAATTACAGAAGGTACTATATTAGTTGAAACAGAAGATGGTAGAGTTATTAAGCAAAAGATAAATAATAACGCAAGGCTTGCTAGATCAGCTGCAAATCCAGTATCAGATAAAGTAGTAATTAATTTAGAAAAGCAAGTTGCAGTTAAAAAGATTACTATTAAGGTTAATGCTACAGATCCAACTAATAATAATCTTGCTCAAATAGGTAAGGTTGAATTTTTAAATGATGTATATCAAGAAGTTCCAAAGGCAGAAAGTACAGCACCTACAATTTTAGAAGTGGAAACTGATGATGAAACAGTCAAATTAAAATGGTCAGAACAAGTAAATATTGATGGATATGAAGTTTCTTATAAAACTAATACTGGTAAAGATACATCAGAAAAGGTAACTAAGGTTGGAGGAAATTCAATACAATTATCAGAACTTGAAAATTTTGAAGAGTATGAAATAAAGGTAAGAAGTTATAGTGGTGAAACATGGAAGGGTGAATGGTCAAAAATAGTAAAAGCCACTCCAGCACCTAAAAAAGCTCCAGATGCTCCAGAAAATATAAATATTGTTGGTGAATACAAACAACTTAATGTGTCTTGGAAGAAGATGAAGGGGGCAGAAGGATATAATCTGTTCTATAGAGCTAAGGGAGAAGAAAACTTTAATAAAGTTTCTAATATAACTGGTGTTTCTACTATAATAACTGGACTTGAAGATAATGTTACTTATGAGGTTTATTTAACTTCATATAATAGCTTTGGTGAAAGTGGTAAATCACAAATGTATACAGGAACTACACTTTCTTTAATAGCTCCAGAGATACCAAACTATAAGCTTTTAAATACAGTTAATGAAATAGGAGAGGTTACTAATCATATTGTAGATGTAACATATCCTAGAGGTGGAATAGATGGTAATGAAGTAACTGATGAAAACAAGTTTGCTATAGTAGATGGAGACTTTACATCTGCATGGGTACATAATGACTGGGATAGTTCAATGTATAGCAAATCAGCTCCAATAGTTGAATTTGATGATACATATGCAATGGATACTATAATGTTTTCTCCAAGATTTGATAAGCATACTAGAGAGTTTTACAATTATGTACTTAGATATTGGGATGAGGAAGGAAATCTTCACCAAATAGGAAATGGAGATATAAGAGCAACTAAGAAGGTTAGTAATGGAAAGCCATATTATGTAGTGAAATTACCAGAAGCTATTAAGGCAAAGAAGGTTCAATTAAACTTAAGCGTATATGGTGGAGGAATACTAACAGTTTCAGAAATGAAATTCTATCATTATGATTCTATTGAGGATGATGTAAGAAATTTATTTAAGGATGATTTATTAATAGAATTAAATGATAATGTAACTCATGATAAAATTAATGAACTAAGAGAAAGAGCTAACACTAGTGATGTAGTAAGTGGTGAGTATCATCCAAATCAATCTATTATATTAGATGAGCTTAAACTTGCAGAAGATATACTTAATGATAAAAACATAAGTAAAAATACATTTACAGTAAATCAAAACATAAACAATAGTGGTAATAATTTAGGGCTTTCAAATGATTATCAAGCTTTAGGATACACAGCAAAAGCTGGGGAAGAAATTGTTGTTTATGTTGGAACAGAAGGAAATGTATTACCTGAACTTGCATTTACTCAACATTATGGAGAAAGTGGAAAGTTTATTAAGACAGTAAAACTTCAAAAGGGTAAGAATGTACTACAAGTGCCTGAGATACATAATTTAGATGTAGAAAAGGGTGGAAGTATATACGTTAGATATCCAAATGGAAATCCTTCTAATAATGAAGTGAAAATAAGAGTAAGTGGAGCTAAGAAAATTCCTCATTTAAATGTTTATGGAGACATAAATGATAGCAGCAAAGAAGGAGAAGTTAAGGAAAGTATCAGAGAATATATAAGAAGCTTAAAGGATTATGTTGATACTATGAAGGATGAGTATCCAAAGTTCTTTGCAAATAAGTCAAATAATAATTACAAATATGATGAAAAGACAAGCATTGTAAATACTACTGATATAGAAACAACTAAGGCTACTTTAAATTTACCTGCTTCAGCTATTTTAAATGGTATAACATCAGATCTTGCAACAGAAGATGAACAAGTTGATAGACTATATGATAGCCTTCAAGCTCTAGAACAAATAATGGAGTTAATGTATGCTCAAAGAGGTGTAAGTGAAAACCCTGATTTTAATAATGATGGAACTTTAGATGCATCAGAGAAGAAGCATTTACAACCAAGAAGTAGAGTTAATATAAAGTATCAAAGAATGTTTGCAGGAGCATTTATGTATGCATCTGGTCACCATGTTGGAATTGAATATGGTTCAGCAAGCGGATTAGTTAATGGAAAACCATATACATTTAATGAAGATGGAACAGTTAAAGAGTCTGGTTCTTTATTTGGATGGGGAATTGCCCATGAAATAGGACACGTAACTGAAATGAATGGACTGGGTAAAGCAGAGGTAACTAATAACGTTATTGCATTACTTGCTCAAACACTAGATGATAAAGCACCTTCAAGATTAGAGAATTCAGATAAGTATACAGATATATATGAAAAGGTAACATCTGAAACAATAGGTTTACCTGGAGATGTATTTACTCAACTAGGTATGTTCTGGCAGTTACATTTAGCATATGATGAAAATCCAACATCAGTAATGTTTATAACTGATAGAGATAATGATTTAACTAATGATTCCTTCTATGGAAGATTGTCTAAGAGAGCTAGAGAAGCTTCTGCAGAGGATTCAAAGTTACCTTATGAGCAAAAGATTGTAAGATATGCATCAGATGTAGTTCAAAAAGACTTAACTGATTTCTTTAAGTCATGGGGAATAGTTCCTTCAGAAGAAAATGTAGCTTATATGGCTGAAAAAGGATATGAAAAAGAAGGTAGAAAGATTCAATATCTTAATGACAATGGAAGAAGACAAATCCTTGCGGGAGTTAAAGCAATGTCAAAGGATACAAGTGTAGAAGCTTCATTGTCATATGATGATAGCGCTAAGTCAAAGAGTGTAGAATTAACGCTTGGAACTAATAAAGACTCAGATAAAATATTAGGATATGAAATTTATAGAAATGGAAAAGTTATAGGCTTTACTACTGATTCTAACTTTATTGATTATGTTTCAGCTAATAATAGAGTATTTACATATGAAGTAGTAGCTTATGATTATCATTTAAATAAAACAGAAAAATTAACTCTAGATCCAATAAAGGTATCACATGATGGAAGTTTAACTAAAAACTTATGGGAAGTTGAAACTAATACATCATCAAGTGAAGATGTTAATGACGAAAATAACACAACAGGACCAGTAGATAACCCAGCTATAAATAAGATTAAAGATAATAAAAATAATACAATCTTTAAGGGTGATAGAGCTAATAATCAAGATCCATATGTAATTTTGAATTTAAATGAAGTTCAAAATATAGTTGGATTAAGATATACAGCTGGTATTGAAGATGGAGCTTTATCAAATAATACAATTTCAAATTATCAAGTATTTGTAAGTAAGGACAAAGAAAATTGGACTTTAGCTAATAGTGGTAAATTTGATTTAAGTGTAGATAAGAATTCAGAAACTATATACTTTAATGAGGAAGATTCTACAGGTGGTAAACAATTATGGTCATATGAAGCATCATATGTAAAAATTGTTGCTCCAAAGGCTAGTGGAATATCAATAGCGGAACTTGATATTATTGCACCGCCTGGAGATAATGTTGATTTAAAGGAATCTGGTGTAGGTGCCCTTTCTGAAGACTTTATTTATGGAAAGAATGAAGGAGATGTTATTCCAAAGGGATCAATTGTATTTACAGGAGAATACAGAGGAAACCCAGCATTTAATGCAGTTCTTTTAAGAGATAAGAAGGATAATGTAATTGAAGGTGAACAAATTCTTCTTGCAGAAGTACCTGAAAATGGACACCTTGGAGAAATAAGTAGTGGAACATGGATATTCTACTTAACTCCAGACAAGCTAAATACATTACCAAAGGAAATAAGAGCTGAATTATATAGAGTAAATGATGCTGAAACTCTAGAAGGTCAAAGATTAGTAAGTGATACTTTATATGTAAATATACCTGAGGTATTACCTGAAATAAAATTTGAAGGTGGAATAATTCCAGAAAACATGAGATAAATAAAGCTTTATATAGGAGGATACTATGAAGAACATAAAAAAAATAGTTGGGCTTTTTATGTTGTCTGCTATGATGATAGTTATGCCATATAAAATAACTTCTGCATCAGTGGAAACAAATATAAAAAGAGTAGAAGAAAAAGCAAACACTGTAGAAATATCTGTTGATAAAATAAATTATGAAGTTAAATCTTTTAGCCTTAGTTTAAAGATAGATGGAGATGTAACTCTTGATTCTTTAACATGGAGTGATACTTTGAGTGATAAAAGCGTAGTTAAAAATTATAAGTATGATAGTGTAGAAAACGTAGTGGATATCTATGTTACTTCAAGCAAAAACTTAGTTGAATACGGTAATCTTAAGGTAGCATCTATTAAAGTTAAAGGTGAAATGAATGCTAACTATAATATAAATGGTAAGGGCAAATTTAAATTTATCTATTCTGATAAAAATAAAAATGGTGAAATGGATAGTTTACCATCAAACAATAATGAAGAGTTTAAATTTATTAAGGCATCTAATGGACAAGATAATGATAACAACTTAGGCCAAGATGGGGAAAAACCGGAGAATGATAGTAATTCAGGACAAGACGGAGAAAAGCCAGGTACTGATAATAATTTAGGTCAAGATGAAGAGAATCCAGATAATGATAATAGTCAGGATAAAGATGAAAACTCTAATGATAGTAATGAAGAGCCTAATGAGTCATTAGAAAATAATGATTTAAATAATAAAGAAAATGCATCATCTAATGAAGTAGAAACAAGTGATAATTTATTAAAGAATATTTTTATTGTGTTAATAGTGCTTTCAGGTGGAGTTATCTTAATATATAATTTCAAAAAGAGAAAAGCTTAATGTAAAAGAGTAGTCATAGTAATGATGGCTACTCTTTATTCTATAGAAAAGTGGATAGCTAACATATAATTAAGTATAATAGAAATAAGAAATTATATTAGAAAAGAGGAAGATAAAATGGATATTTCAGAAAAGATTTTAAAAGAAGAAGAAAGATATACAGGAAACTTTTTAAAAGTATCTAATATAGATGTTGAGTTACCTGATGGAAACCTAGCTAGTAGAGATGTTATTAGACATCCAGGAGCATCTGCAATTTTACCATTAACTGATGATGGTGAAGTAATTTTAGTTAAACAGTTTAGAACAGCTTTAAATAAAGTAATTATTGAGGTGCCAGCAGGAAAGCTAGAAAAAGGTGAGGAACCTATCCTATGTGCAAAAAGAGAATTAGAAGAAGAGACAGGATATAAAGCAAAGGAATTTAAATACTTAGGAAAGATATGTACGGTACCAGGCTTTTGTGATGAAATAATTCATCTATACCTTGCAACTGGAATATATGAAGGAATTAAGGGTGGAGATGAAGATGAGTTTACAGAAATCATTAAGGTCTCAATTGAAGAAATGAAAGAAATGGTTAAAAAAGGAGATATAATAGATACAAAATCTATTAATTGTTTATGTCAATATATGCTTCAATGCCAATAGTAAACAGGTTAGTGTAAATTTAATATTTTACGCTAACCTGTTTTTTTAGCTCTATGGAATTAAAAATTTTAATAAGTAGATTATTAAGAGTACCATAATTACTAAAAGACTAATATTTATAAATTACTCTCTTGGTGGTTCTATAAGTAAAATACTAGGAAAAAAGGTTCGTTTAATAATAATTGTATTTACATATTTATGGTTAGGTCTTATGCATAAATTTACTTTTCTAATCATATTATAGGGTATACATACTTTAGGAGGAGTAAGAGATGAAGGGTGCTATGGAAAAAATTAATGAAACTTTTAGGGAAAACAAGATTTACTATTTATTAGTCTTATTGTTCTTTTGTGTAGGAATTGTAATAGGCGTTTATTTAGTAAAGTATATGAACGAAGGAGATAAAAATGATTTAGCAAGTTACTTTACTGTCTTTGTTAATGGTATAGGTGAAAGACCTGTAGACTATGGAGCATTATTGTTGGACATAGTTAAAAAGAACTTTATATTAATAATACCAATAATAGTTCTAGGATTTACATTCTTTGGAACACCTATAATATTAATATTAGATTTAATAAAAGGATTCACCTTAGGATATACTTTTGGTTTTTTGCTTACAACTTTTGAAGGAAAAGGAATTGGACTAGCCTTAGCTGCTACAATTCCTCAGAACTTAATTTACATTCCATGCTATGTTGCTTTAAGTGTATTTGCATTATCAATGTCTACAGAAAAATTAAAAGAAAAGTTTTCAAAGAAGTCTATTCCTGTAAATATTAATCTAAATAGTATAGGAAGTTATCTTATTGTTTTATTAGGATTATTTGTTTTAGGGGTTATACTTGAAACTTACGTATGTCCAAGCATAGTTAAATTTGTGGTTACTAAATTCTATTTATAAAAAGAAAGAAACATAGGAAGATAAATGAAGGGAAAAAGATTAATTTGTCGAATATATAATATAAATAATGGTGTAGGAGAGAGCAATGATAGAAATTATAAATAATTATAAAGATTATTTGTTACAAAATGATAAAAGTGAGAACACTGTATATGCCTATGTAACTGATGTAAATCTTTATTCTAAGTACCTAGAAAAGAAAGAAATGAATCTGTATACCTCAGATAATGTAGCAATAATGGGTTATATACAACATCTCTTAAACCAAGGTAAATCTGAGCGTTCTATTAATAGAATAGTTATAAGTTTGAGGAGTTTTTATGGCTATTTAAAAAGTAGGTCACTAGTTAATGATATTCCAAAGATAAGTTATAAGAGCAGTAGAACCACAAAGAAATTACCACAAATTTTAACTGTTGAGGAAGTAGATAAAATAATAAGGTCTGTTGATAAAGATGGACCAAAGGGAATTAGAGATAATGCGCTTTTAGAGTTGATGTATGCAACAGGAATGAAGGTATCAGAATTGATATCTGTAAATGTTGAAGATGTAAATTTAGATTTATCATTTGTAAAATGTATAGATAATAAGCATTTTGAAAGACTTATTCCTATAGGAAGAAGTGCTTGTAGAGCAATTGAAGAGTATCTTGCAATAAGGGATCAAGTTGCAGATGCAGGAGTAACAAATCTTTTTGTAAATCTAAATGGCCAAAAGTTAACAAGACAAGGCATATGGAGAATAGTAAAAGAGTATTCTCATAGAGCAGGAATTGATAAGGATGTTAATCTAAATACATTTAGGCATTCTTTTGCAGTGCATTTACTTCAAAATGGAGCTAATGTTAGGGCGGTGCAAAAGTTACTTGGAAATCAAGTGTTAACTTATATGGATACCTATTATGAAATAATAAATAGTGATAAAATTAATTTAATCTATCGTAATACTCATCCTAGAGCATAATAATTTTATCAATTTTACAAAAGATAAGTATAGAATAGAAAGGAGTTTTACTTATGAAAAGAGTAGTACTTATAGTTTTAGATAGTGTTGGAGTAGGAGAGATGCCTGATGCTAAAATGTATGGAGATAAAGGAAGTCATACTTTAGACCATACTTTTGAAGCTTGCAAGGGACTTAATATACCAAACTTAAAGAAGTTAGGTCTTGGTAATATTGAGGGTGTTAAGGCATTAGGAAAAGAAGAAAGTGTTATTGGTGCCTTTGGAAAGAGCAGTGAGAAATCAATTGGTAAAGATACTGTAACAGGACACTGGGAAATTGGAGGCGTAATTCTTGATAAGCCTCTAAATACCTATCCTGATGGTTTCTCAGATAAAATAATAAATGATTTTAAGAAAAAAGCAAAGATAGATGGGATTTTAGGTAATAAGGTTGCCTCTGGAACTGCAATTATTGAAGAGCTAGGAGAAGAGCATGTAAAGACAGGATATCCAATAATATATACATCAGCTGATAGTGTGTTCCAAATAGCTGCACATGAAGAGGTTGTTGGGTTAGGTAACCTTTATAAGATGTGTGAAATAGCAAGAGAAATGTTAGTTGGAGAGGATGTTGTTGGTAGAGTAATTGCTAGACCTTTTGTTGGAGAAGTTGGATCATTTAAAAGAACTTCAAACAGAAGAGATTACGCTTTAGATCCATTTGGTAAGACAGCTTTAGAATATATAAAAGAAAATGGAATGAGTGTAGCTGCTGTCGGAAAAATAGAAGATATATATAATGGAAAAGGCGTTACAGAGGCTGTTCACATAAAAAATAACATGGATGGAGTTGATAAGACTCTGGAATATATGGATAAGATTGATAATGGGTTAATATTCACAAATTTAGTGGATTTTGATATGCTTTATGGTCATAGAAATGATCCGAAAGGATATGGAAAAGCTTTAGAGGATTTTGATGGCAGACTTAATGAAATATATTCGAAGCTAAGAGATGAAGATATTTTAATTATTACAGCTGACCATGGGTGTGACCCTACAACAGAAAGTACAGATCATTCTAGAGAGTACATACCAATACTTGTATATGGTAAAAAAGTTAAGGGTGGAACTGAATTAGGAATAAGAGATTCCTTTACGGATATAGGAAAAAGTGTTTTGGATTACTTAGGAATAGATAATAACTTAGAAGGGAAATCCTTTATAAATGAGATTATCTAAAGATAGGAGGACTGTGGCATATGAGAATGTATGATGTCATATTGAAAAAAAGAAGAGGAGAAGAACTATCTAAGGAAGAGATAGATTTTTTCATTCAAGGATTTACAAAGGGAGAAATACCTGATTACCAAGCATCAGCTTTGCTTATGTCAATTTTCTTTAATAGTATGAATAAGAGAGAAACAGCAGACTTTACAATGTCTATGGTTCACTCTGGAGAAACTTTAAACTTAGATAAAATTCAAGGAATTAAAGTTGATAAGCATTCAACAGGTGGAGTTGGTGATACTACTACTATACTTTTAGCACCTATGGTAGCTTCATGTGGAGTGCCAGTTGCAAAAATGAGTGGTAGAGGACTTGGTCATACAGGTGGAACAATTGATAAACTTGAATCATTTAAAGGATTTTCAGTAGAGCTTTCAGAAGAAAAGTTCATGGAAAATGTAAATGATATAGGAATAGCAGTAATTGGTCAAACAGCTAATTTAGCACCTGCTGACAAGAAATTATATGCCTTAAGAGATGTAACTGCTACAGTTGATAACATGCCTCTTATAGCATCAAGTATAATGAGCAAGAAAATAGCTTCAGGTGCAGATGGAATAGTTCTTGATGTTAAGGTTGGGGATGGAGCGTTTATGAAAACTCCAGAGGATGCAAAGGCCTTAGCAGAAGAAATGGTTTCTATAGGTAAAAATGTAGGAAGAAATACAATAGCAGTAATTTCAGATATGGATCAACCATTAGGATATGCTATTGGTAATGCATTAGAAATAAAGGAAGCTATTGATACCTTAAAAGGAAATGGACCTAAAGACTTGCTTGAATTAGCATTAACTTTAGGAAGCAATATGCTTATTTTGGCTAATAAAGTTGAAAACTTTGAAGAAGGAAAGAAGCTTCTTTTAGAAAATATTAAAAACGGTAAAGCTTTAGAGAAATTAAAAGAATTTGTTAAAGCACAAGGCGGGAATCCAGCTTGTGTTGATAATACAGATCTTTTACCTAAGGCTAAATATATTATAGAAGTTAAAGCTAATAAGTCTGGAACAATTTCAAAAATTCATGCTGAAGAAATGGGCTTAACTGCAATGGAGTTAGGTGCAGGAAGAGCAACGAAGGAAAGTGTTATAGATTTAGCTGTAGGAATTGTTTTATGTAAGAAAAGAGGAGAAAAAGTATCTGAAGGAGACATCTTAGCTAGAATATATGCTAACGATGAAAACAAAGGACATAAAGCTGTTGAGAAGATACTTAGGGATATTCAAATTTCAGATGAATATGAAGATAAGATTCCATTAATATATGATATAGTACGTTAATTAAGTAAAAACTGTCTCGTAGATGATTAAAATCATCTGCGTAGACAGTTTTTCTGCTTTATATAAAAGCAATATCTATTCAATTTCTTTCTCTTTGAACTTATATAATTCGACAAAGTGTGATATTTTTTTATTACTTGGAAACAATATTCTTGAAGGGAGGAAGATAAATGAATAAGAAAATAATTAAATCAATATCTCTATCATTAATGATTATACTATCTATTTTATTATTACCTGTAGGAATATTAACAAGTGCTAAGGAAGAAGAGTCTAAAGGTGGAGGAGTAAATAGTATAGAAGCAAAATCATATTTACTTATGGAGCCTATTTCAGGAAAAGTTCTATATGAAAACAACATAGATGAAAAGTTTGCTCCAGCTTCTGTAACGAAAATAATGACAATGTTATTAACTATGGAGGCTGTAGATAGTGGTAAGATTAAATTAGATGACAAGGTAACATGCAGCGAAAATGCTAAAAAAATGGGCGGAAGCACAATGTTACTTGATACAGGAGAAGTTAGAACAGTAGAAGAGTTATTAAAAGGTGTAGCAATAGCATCTGGTAATGATGCTGCTGTAGCTTTAGCTGAATACCTAGGTGGAACAGAAGAAGATTTCGTAAACATGATGAACAAAAGATGCAAAGAATTAGGTATGAAAAATACTACATTTAAAAATTGTAATGGACTTCCATGTGAAGGGCATCTTTCAACAGCAAGAGATATAGCATTAATGTCTCGTGAATTGTTGAAACATCCAACTATATTAAAATATTCAGGAACTTATATGGAAACAATCTCTGAAGGAAGAAAATCCCCAATTGAATTAGTTAATCATAATAAACTTGTAAGATTTTTTGAAGGTTGTGATGGACTAAAAACTGGCTTTACTAATGAGGCTAAGTATTGTATTTCAGCTACTGCAAAAAGAAATGGAGTAAGAATGTTAGCTGTAATTATGGGGGCACCTACATATAAAATCAGAAATAGAGATGCAGGTATATTAATGAACTATGGCTTCTCTAAATATGAAGGAAAGAAGCTTGTATCTAAGGATGAAGATGTAGATAAGGTACAAATGGGTAAACAAACTGATAGGTTCTTTATGGCTAAGGCTAAGGATGATCTAGAAGTTGTAGTACCAAAGGGAAATAGCGGCGAATTAGTTAAAAAGGTCGTTATGGATGAAGTTAAGGACGAATACAAAGCAGGAGATATAGTAGGTAAATGTGAAGTATACCTTGGAGAAGAAAAGGTAGGAGAAGTTAAGATTTATTGTGATAGAGACGTTAAGAAGGGTGGAATCTTTGATTCTATCAAGTATAATATAAAGAATATTTTTAAGTAATTTAAAGGTGATAGAAGTGTACTTCTATCACCTTTTTAGCTTGTCTAATTAGCTCAAAATTGGTATTATAATAAGGTATGACTAAATGTATGAAATAGAAGAGTAAGGTGGAATTTTAATGGAATTACCTAAGATTAAAGTGGCTGACTTTGAAGGGCCCTTTGACTTATTGCTGCATTTAATAAAAAAGAATAAAATGAATATCTATAATGTTGAGATATATAAGGTTACTAATCAATATCTAAGATATTTAGATGAGATGAAGGAAATGGATCTTGAGATAACTTCTGAATTTATAGTAGTTGCTGCAACTTTAATAGAGATAAAATCTAAGACTCTTCTTCCTAAGCACAAAGTTGAAGAGGAAGATGAAGAAGATATAGAAAAGAAGTTATTAGAAAAGCTTATTATCTATAAAAAGATTAAAGAAGCAACTGAGTTCTTTAAAGGAAAGTATACAAGCTCTGGTAATATTTATACCAAGAAGCCAGAAGTGATAGAGGAGATTAAAGGACCAGTAGATAATGATGAATTATTAAGAAATGTAACCTTACTTGATTTATATAATATTTATAATAATCTTCTGGAAATATATTTAAATAAACAAAATAAAGGAAATGTAATACAGAAGAAAATATATGTTGATAAATATAAGATAGAAGATAAATTTGATTATCTTTCTGAAAAGTTAAAAGAAAAAAAGATTACAGAGTTTTCAGACCTTATGATGGAATGTGAATGTAAACTTGAATGTGTTGTTACTTTCTTAGCGCTTTTAGAACTTATGAAACAAAGAATGGTAAAGGTATACCAAACAGGAAGCTTTGGAGAAATATTAATTGAAAGGAATGAAGAAGAGGTTGAATAAATTTGACATAGGACAGTTCGAGTTTAAGGAAGTATCAAGAAAAGATACTCAAAAAGGAATAATTGAAGCAATGCTATTTGTAAGTGGAGAACCTCTATCATTAAGAGATATAGCAATTAACCTTGAAGCTACTCCTAAATATGTAGAAGAGTTATTAGATGAAATGATTAAGGATTATGATGAAGTATCAAGAGGAATAAAGCTTATATCTATAAATGGTGCTTATCAATTAGTTACTAAGGCAGAGCATAGCGATTACATACAAAAATTATTAAAGAAGAATAAAAGACAGTCTCTTTCACAGGCTTCATTAGAAAGTCTTGCAATAGTTGCATATAAACAACCTATTACAAGAATTGATATTGATGAAATAAGAGGAGTTAAGTCTGATAGTGCCATTCAAAAGCTTATAGAGAAGGACTTAATAAAGGAAGTTGGAAGATTAGAAGTTCCAGGTAGACCAATTCTTTATGGTACAACAGAAGAATTTTTAAGACAATTTGGATTACACGATCTTAAAGAGCTTCCATCTCTTGACCTTTATGCTGTAGAAGAAGAGCAAGAGCTTGAAGAAGAGATTGCATTAGATAGTGAAGAATAAATAATTAGGGATATTAGAATTATTAATTGAAATTCTAATATCCCTTTAACATTAAGAGGAGAATTATTGGTTATCTAAATGAATTGCTTTATCTGTTGATTCAAAATCATCAGGATATAGGTCTACATCAGGTGTTGTATTACTAGAAGGTTGTTCATTGCAACTTCCAGACTTTTTAAATAAGTCTTTAACCATATCTATAATTTGTGGTACAGTATCAACAATCCTATCATATGTATTGTCTTGTTCTACAGGCATTAATCTAACAGCATTATCCTTTACTACTAGAAATGCTACAGGTTTAACTGATACTCCAGCACCTGAACCACCACCAAATGGGTAGTCACTGTTAGAGTTTACTTTTGTATTAGCTTCTCCAAATTCAGAACCACCAGATGCAAATCCAAAGGATACTTTAGAAATTGGAATAATACAGCTACCGTCTTTAGTTTCTACAACATCACCTATAACAGTATTTACATCAACCATATCTCTTAAGTTTTCCATAGTACTTTTCATTAAAGTTTCTACTGGATGTTCATTATTCATTGTCTTTTACCTCCTTTTTGGGTACTGACCCTCTTGCTATTAAAAATAACATATATATAATTTGAGCTAGTGATAAGAAAATTATACTTTTTATATCAAAATTTACTATAAAATCATCTTTAAATTGAGGAGTAATAGGAAATTTAAATTTTTTTGATTTAAAAAATACATTTATTATTCTAAGTATTAAAGGCATTGTTGCAGAGATAGCTCCATATGATATTGCAGTTTTAGCTGCATCATTTAAGGAGTATGAAAGAGAGCCTTCAAGCCTTAGTGTTGGCTTAAATTTATTCCTATCTAAAGCCTTAACTATTTTCTTAGGATCAAAAGATCTTGTGAAAAAGAAATTTGAAGTCTTTTTCTTTTTAGTTTCATTTATTTTTTTTTCATTGATTTTCTTCTTATTATTTTCTACCCCATTTTTTGTGCCTTTTTTCAAAATTGTAAACTTATATAATTTTATATAATAATTTTCTTTACTGTAGCAAATACTAAGCTTAATAGGAATAGGGAGCAATAAAATAAGAAGGATAATAATTAGAAAAATCTTCATAGTACTCCTCCAAACATATAACATTTATATTATTGCCTATTTAAACCAAAATAAACTTCTTATTTTTTTATGGTAAGAGGTTTATTTTTTAGTTATTTAGACAAACTACACTTAGAAAAGAGAATTAGAGGGTGGTTTTGATGAAACTTTATGCGAGAAAATTATCAATATTATTAAGTACAGTATTATTAAGTTCTTTATTCATGCAAGTGAATGTACTTGCATCTCCAAAGGACAACTTTAGAGTAAGTGCAAGAAATGCAATTGCTATGGATAGAGAAACCAAACAAATTCTATTTAATCAAAATGGATATGAATTAGTACCAATGGCAAGTACAACTAAAATATTAACTGCTTTAATTACCATAGAAAGAGGAAACTTAGATGAAAAGTTTACTGTAAGTAAAAATGCAGCTTCTATAAGAGGCTCTAAGGTTGGTTATAAAGCAGGAGAGGAAATTGCCATAAAAGAATTATTATTTGGATTAATGTATAGGTCAGGTAATGATGCAGCAATTACCTTAGCTGAAGGAATTGGTGGCTCAGTTGAAGGCTTTGCAGAAATTATGAATCACTATGCAAAGAGCTTAGGATTACTTGATTCCCATTTTGAATCTCCTCATGGTTTAGATTCAAGTGGTCACTATTCATCTGCATATGATTTAGCTGTTTTAACAGCTAAGGGAATGGAGTATGATATGTTTAGAGAAGTGGTTGGAACAAAGGAAATAAGAAAAGATACTTATGGCTTCTCAAGAGACTACAATAATATAAATAAAATCCTTTGGAAAATCCCGGGAGCTAATGGGGTTAAAACAGGATACACTGGTCAAGCTGGAAAATGTCTTGTATCATCGGTTAATCATGATGGAAGAGATATAATTATAGTAGTTTTAAATTGTCCTGATAGATGGAGTCAAACTGATAAGATTTATAAGCATGTGGCTGAAAAGATGGCATTTCAGAATGAGAATATGAAAGAGATGGTAATGACAGAATAGGATAAAGTTGGTTTGCCATTATTAGTTTTTTTTGATAATCTAAAAGTGAATAAAAATTAAAGGAGTAATGTTATGGATAAAAAGAAAATTTTAAGCACTGTTGATCATACTTTGTTATCTCAAACAGCTACATGGGAAGATATTAAGAGAATTTGTGATGAAGGAATGAAGTATGAAGTTGCTTCAATTTGTATTCCTCCATCTTACATAAGAGAAGCGAAAAATTATGTGGGAGATAAATTAGCTCTTTGTACAGTAATAGGATTCCCTAATGGATATATGACAAAAGCTACAAAAATCTATGAAACAATGGATGCCATTGCAAATGGTGCAGATGAGATAGATATGGTTATTAACTTAGGTCATGTAAAGGATAAGAAGTGTGACCTAATTGAAGAAGAAATAAGAGAAATTAAGAAGGCTTGTGGTTCTAAAATACTTAAGGTTATAATAGAAACTTGCTTCCTAACTGAAGAAGAAAAGATTAGTATGTGTAAGGTTGTAACAAATGCAGGTGCAGATTTCATTAAAACTTCAACTGGATTTGGAACAGGTGGAGCAACTAGAGAAGATATAGAGCTTTTCGTTAAGCATGTTGGACCAAATGTAAAGATAAAAGCAGCTGGAGGAGTAAGAGATTTAGCTACTGCAGAAGACTTTATTAACCTTGGTGTTTCAAGACTTGGAACAAGTTCAATTATAAAGATAATTAACAAAGAAGAAGTAACAGGATATTAATAATAAAGAGCTGTTTTAATAAACAGCTCTTTTACTTATGCTTTTAACAAAGTTTTGTATTAAATATATTATCTAAATTAAGTTTAGTTACTTTATTCTTGATTTCTTTTATATTAAGTGTATATAGTCCTAGTTCTTGCATTCTCTTAAAGTAGCCAGCACCTGCAAAAGTATATCTTACCTTTCTTCCATCTCTAGTTTTAGATTGTTCATTTTCATATGAAATTATATCTCCAATAGCAATTGAACTTGGAAGGATAAGAAGTGGCAATCCTAGTGCAAGTCTTACTGAATTATGGCCAGCTAGGGTGCCTGTACATATAGCTTCTGCATGGATGTCTTAATTGCGATGATTTATATTTTGCGAATAGACTAGA
>OGSU01000097.1_pt1 | contig 71376 bp, 58 predicted proteins | sample 1573911 | NCBI WGS metagenome assembly OGSU01 (sample SAMN03295839, study PRJEB24534) | human gut metagenome | isolation source: fecal sample 7 from infant 5 | host: Homo sapiens | place: USA: Pittsburgh, PA | collected 2014-07 | reverse complement strand
TTTTCCTTAAATACATTTACAGTTTCATCTGTATATTTACTTAAGTCTATAGCTTCTGCTTCTTTTATCTTATTTTCAAGAGCTGTTTTATCAACACTTGGTTTTTCTGGTTCATTATTTGTCTTAGCAATAAATTCAACTTCTGCTACAGATAGCATTAATGGACCACTATGGGATTCTTCAAATACTACTTGAACCTTGCTTAATTCATTTATTGGATCTATATCGAATTTAACATAAGCTTCATTTGGCTCTACTGTCTTTGTTCCTAAATCATATTCAGTTCCATCAATACCAAATCCTTTTATAGATAACTTTTTAATTTTACCATTTGTATACTGTGGTCTATTAAATACTGTAATATTACTAATTGATTGTGGCTTATTAAATTTAAAATCTACTGATAAAGGTAGTTTCTTACCACTCTCTTCTGTATTGTTCCATATAAGTTCTGCTAAAGAGTCTTCACTAACTACTCCATCAATAAGCTTTTCAAATGCAGCATCTCCACCTTGCATCATACTTCCATCACCAGAAACAGTCATATCTTCATTAGTCAATTTTATATATTCTGGCTTTTCTTCTGGAATCTCAGTATCTGGATCTAATACAATTCCTTTCTTAGTGATAACATTAAAGCTTGTGTCTACCAATAAGGAGTCTGAAATTTCCATATCAAAAGTAATATCTTGTTTAGCTTTTAACTTAATCTTAGCTAATACATTACTTCCATTTAAAGTTTTTCCATTTCCTTTATTTGAGAAGGCTGCAAATATACGTTGTTGTGGCTTTCCTACTCCTGCAAGTATTGAGTAATTAAGCATATTATCTGTTGCTTCTGTTGGACTAACAACAGTTGTTCCACAAGTTCCGTCTGCATTACATTCTTTTACAACTTCATACTTATGAGGATCTAAAATCATTTCCAAGTTAAATGCATTAATATCTTGTAATCCTTGTCCTATTACTTCTATAGTAAACTCTTCCCCTGATTTTAATTCCTTTTTACTTGGTTTTATATTTAATACTCCCTTCATTTCAATACCTGTTGGTACTAATGGAGACTCTCCAAGTTGTCCTGCTACATAAGCTAGGTCATAAGCATCTATTACACCATTGTAGTTTATATCAACCTTAGATACTTGATCCCATGCTGTATCCTCCTTATTAACGCCCATATAACTTGCAAAAAAGGTTAAGTCATCATCATCAATTACGCCATTTGGTATATTTTCGCCAACAACTTGACCTTTTGTTCCATCTACCATGTAAGGTCTAAATTCTTGAGCACTACCAAAACCACCTACAGCTTCTTTTATAGTTAGTTTTATATATCTAGCATACACATTCTTACCAAAATCAACTGTTTTCACATCTGCACTTCTATCCCACTTGCCATCTTTAACTATATTTACATAAGTTTTTCCATCTAAACTTACATCTAAATCATACTTTGTAATAGTTCCATTACCTGAATCTTGTCTTGGTGTATACTCAAATTTATCTAATTGATATGCTAACTTCATATCAATAGTAAATGTATGAGGTAAGACATTTCCAGTTCCCCATTCTGTATGCCATTGAGTATTATCCTTTCCATCAACAGCATTTTCAGGACCACTTCCTGGCTGATAACTATCTGCAGTTGCAGTCATATTTTTAGGAACATTTCTATACCTATCTAGCTTTGTTTTTACTGTTAATTCTTTACTCCACTCAGATGAACCCTTAGTATTTGTAGCTCTTACTCTATAAGTATGGGCTGTATCTTGAGTTAAATCCTTATGTGTAAAGAAAGGTTCTTCGCCATTAGTATTGCTAAAAATATTACTATAAATAGTTCCATCTATCATTAAGTCATATGAAACATTTTCTCCATTAACTTTATTCCAATTTAATGTTATAGCAGTATCAGTAATATTTTCATCTTGAGCCACTAAATTAGTTGGTACTGATGGTATTTCTGAATCAACTTCTTCTTTTATTTGAGTATTATCAAACCCATCTACATTTACTTCCACTGAATTCTTAGTTATATCTGTTTTACCAACTTTAACATACAACTTCGGAGAAGTTATAATTTCTTGTTTAGCAAATTCTGAACCTTCTGTTGAATATTTATTTAAGTTTGGTTTTTCATTATAGAAGTATACATTTTCTCCATTATTATAAGCTTCTTCAGATGTAACTGGAGTTAATTCTACATTTTTCCCTCCAACTTTTACAGTAACTTTTTCTGGTGCCTTACGAGTATTTATTATTACTTCTGTACCTCTATTAGCAACCATTCCTTCATATCCTTGGCCCTCTGCTCTATTTACAATAACCTTTACTGAGTTTCCTGCAACTTCTGAGGTAACTTTTGTTGTTGTGTTCTTCCCTTCCTTATAATCAATTGTTTTTCCATCATCTTCATACATAGTAAATTCTGTAGATCCTGATGGATACACATCAAATATTCTATTTTCAGAACCATCAAGTTCATTAATTGAATTGTTTTCTGGAGCCATAGGAATTATTGCACCGTTCTTAACAAATACAGGTGCTTTCCATAGTGGAGCATCAAAATTATTAATTACTTGTCCACCTTTGTATTGTTCTCCAGTAAAATAATCAATCCAAATTTGATCTTCATCAGGAAGATATATTCCATTTCTTACATTATTATTGTTATCTTCTTCGTTATATACAGGAGCAACTAATAAATTGGGTCCCCACATGTATTGGTATTGTGTTTGAGTACCGTAAGTATATGGATCATCTGGATATTCTAACATCATAGCTCTTACCATAGGTAATCCAGTTTTTGATGATTCAGCTGCATTTGTATAAATATATGGCATCATTTCTGCCTTTAATTTTAAATACATTCTATTAATTGATGCATATGGTTCTCCATAGTTCCAAGGAGTCTTCTTGTTACTAGTTCCTGCCCATCCATCCATATCAATTTGTATAGGCGTAAACGCTTTCCATTGGAAATCACGTGTTTGAATTACTGGTGCTCCTCCAAATATTCCATCCATATCTGATCCTACGTTAGGGTTTCCTGATAATCCAGCACCAATATAAGTTGGAATGTGCATTCTAATGTATTCCCAATTTCCTCCATACTGGTCTCCAGACCATAATCCTGCATATCTTTGAGTTCCTGCCCATCCATCTAATGAAATTACAAATGGACGTGCTCCACCTGAATTCTCTTCTTTCTCAATACCTTCAGCTGCTTGCCTTGTTGCATTTAAAGCCATTGAATAACCATGGCCAACCCATGCAACATCTGTTTTTATTGCTCTAATACCAGCTTTTACTTCACCATCTAAGTCACGACGTAATGGACTATCTTCTGGTAAGCTTTCATCTGGATATAAATTACTTTGAGTCCATAATCCTACGTTAACGTTTTCCTCTTTAGCAGCATTCACAAACTTTTCTAAATTATCTAAGCCACCATAGCCACAGCCATAGCCATCATTTGGTAAGAACCATCCAAGAGGCATATCGTTTGTACCATAACTCTTAAGTGTATCTAATCCTTTACCTAAAAGTTCTCTGTTATCTCCAAGTCCATTATGCTTACCATTAAAACAATCTGCATGTCCTAAATAAAATCCATACTCAGGCATCATTGCTGGTCTTCCTGTAAGCTCTGTATAACTTTCAATTACATTTGGTACATTCCCCCCTACAAAATAGTATGCATCAAATCTTCCTTCATCATGCGATAAAGTTGCTTCTTCAAAAAAATCATACTTTCCAGGCTTAAAAGTATTACGCATTACTCCATACCCTTCAGTACTTATATAAAATGGTGATGGACTTGATGCTGCACCTGCATCCCATCCTCCTCCAATTGCAATATTTATTGAAGTATTCTTATGAGAGAAATAACCATTTTGTTGTCCTCCACCATAGAAATACTCCTCATTCTTAGTTTTTAATGTTTGTACTGTTTTTTTATCAGAATACATAAGTGGTTTTGCTTCTGACCAAACAACTTTATCATTTACCTTATCATATAGTTCCATAATAGATGTTTCTTTATCTATTCTTAATTCAATTGAATTTGTAGATATTTTATAAACCTTACTATCAGAATCATCAACATTTACATCAATAACTCCATATTCAGACTTATACTCATCTAACTCTTTATCAATTATTTTTGTAGTATGGTCTTCTGCATTAGGCGTTGGATACTCTTGGAATTCCCCTTTTGGATCCATGTATAATCTAAATACATTATCCTCTAAGAAGTTAATTCTTATAGACTCTCCTGTAGACAATCTAATGTTTACTACATCCTTGTCCTTTTTAATTTCAGTAACTTTTCCTATAGACTCTAGCCCCAATCGTGATATTTCTGATTCTAATAACGCAATTGTTTCACTATTACTAGCAGCAGATACGATACTTGGTGGAACAAGTGTTACAGCCATACATATTGGTAAACATAATCCTGCAAGTCTCTTTAAAAAGTCATACTTATTTTTTCTTTTTAACACATAAACCTCCTCCTTAATTTTATATTCTAATACCTAAGCCTCCCCCCTTAATTTCATGTATTTTAAACATATATAATACTAGCTTTAAAAGATTAGTATTATATATGTTTTAGACATAAGCTCCTATCAAAAAGTCTTCTTTCTACTTCCTGATTGCATATAAATAATCATCAATGTATTCTCCTATTTTGCTTTTTAATAGCTCTATAGGAGTATTCTCCAATTTGCCCTCTCTAATTAACCTATATTGATTAGGAAGATACTGACTTATTAATGGTAATGGAATGTCCACTTTTGATAGATTATCAAGCATCTTATTTAAAGCAAAATCAACTTCTTCATTTGGCATATAATACCTACATCTATCCGACAAACTATACTTTCTTTCTAACTTTACTTTCCTACCAGATCCAACATAATGCTTTTCCCATTGCCTTGAATCTTTAACCATTTCAAAATCTAGTATTTCTCTAAATCTTGATAATTCGAATTTATCATTATACTGTAATAGCTCTTCTTCAATACAATTTAATGCAAAAGCTCCTTCTCTAAAACCAAATGTTAATTCTGGACCAACTTTAAGTATTACAAATCCATCCTCAACCATTTCTCTTAAAGCATACTTAGTTTGGTAATCAGTAGAATGTGCTTCAAATAATATAGAATCATATTCCTTAATAGCTTCAGATAACTTTTTTGCTTTTTCCCTATCATATTCACATACAGTTTCCGAACTAAACTCAACCCCAGGTTGTACCACTACTGCCACAACATAATCAAATGCACTCTCAACATTATGCCTCTTAAAAGCTTCCTTAAATGTTTCAATAGTTGTTTTGAAGTTTTCAACCTTTGTAACACTTATTCCCTCTTCTTCCCCTTCTGCACCGCCAGGTATTGGAACTTCACTTCCTATTACATAAATAGGATGAATGGCATCCTTATTTTCTTTAATCAATTCTTTATAAGCACTTTCTGCCACACTACATAATATACCTGCCCTATCAGCTATTATTTCATCACCAAAATCATTATTTTCTGAATCACCCTTTATCTTCATACTTGTATCTATATGAATTTTAGTAAATCCAGCCATTACATATTGTCTTATTAACTCCTTAGCATTTTCCATAGCTTGCTCTGGATCTATATCTCTCCAAGTTAATGGACCTAAGTGATCTCCCCCTAATACTACCCTATCTTCTGGAAAATTATTTTTCTTACAAAGTTCTAAAATAAATCTTCTATATTCTGATGGTTTCATTCCTGTATATCCACCAAATTGATCTACTTGATTTGCAGTTGCTTCAACTAGTAGTGCTATATCCTTATCTCTTAACTTATCCATAGCTGCTTCAATTACAAATTTATTTGAGCAACATACAGATACTATCCCATCATGTATTCCATTCTTGTAATTACTTATAATTTGTTGTATTTTATGCATATATACCTCCTTTTTAAGTACAAAGCTTATAGCTTGTCTTTCAAATAAATTCAAGGGGTATTTTTCCATACCTCTTGATATAATTTATATCACATCTTCTTTTCCTTTCAAATGGACAAATTAGTTTACCTTTTACACTTTTTGTTTTTATCCCCTATTTTGTAAAACTATTAAAATTCTTCGATTTACTTTTTTAACATCAAAGAATTTTGTATGTACTTTATATAATTTAAATTTTATAATTTAAGCATCTATTAATTTTAATCTTAATTTTAATCTAAAAATATTTTTATAAATATAAATTCAATATATATCCACAAACATATGCACTACTTACTGATAAAACTTATCTCTACATTTATAACAACACTAAACCCACTTATAAAATTTGTATTTTGTTTTGTATATTGCTACTTATTTCTTAGAAATAAAAGCAATATCTATATATTTTATTTTTCTATAAGGAGGTTCTAAAATGAAACCATGTACAAAAAAAAGATGTTCTTTTGTGCTTGCTTTAGGAATGCTTTTCTCATTATCTCCCACAACTGCATTTGCACAAACAAAACAGACCCAAGAAGCTGAAACTGTATCTGTAGGCTTCATCAAAGATGGAGAACGTTCAACCCTATTCAATCAAAATTGGAAATTCTTTAAGGGTAACCCCTCAGGTGCAAGTGAAACTAATTTTAATGATTCGTCTTGGAGAGTTTTAAATCTTCCTCATGATTGGAGCATTGAAGATGAATTTACAGTACAAGGGGAGGCAGAAAGCGGATTCTTACTTGGAGGTACTGGATGGTATCGTAAACATTTCGTAGTTCCCGAAAAATTTAACGGAAAAGACTTTACCTTAAATTTTGACGGTATTTACATGAATGCAGAAGTTTATGTAAATGGTAAAAAACTAGGTTCTCATAATTATGGATATACAGCCTTTGCTTTTGATATAACTGATGAATTAATTTGTGATGGCATCACCGAAAACGTTATATCTGTAAAAGTATCAAACCCTACTCCTAGTAGTAGATGGTATTCAGGTAGCGGTATTTATCGTGATGTAACTTTAAGTGTAACTGATCCAATTCATGTTGGGTACTTAGGTACAACTGTTACAACTCCAAAGCTTGAAAATCAAAAGTCTGGCAGCGTTGATGTAAACGTTAAAACAACTATAGAAAATGAGTCTCTTTCTGATTCAGAGGTAACTCTTAAAACTACTATTATTAATAAGGATGGAAAAGAAGTCAGCATCCCTGTAAGTGATAAAAAAGTTGTTCAAGTTAATGCAAGTGTTGATTTTGAACAAACTGTTATAGTGAACAAGCCTAATCTATGGTCTGTAGATAATCCTACTATGTATAAAGTAAAAACTGAAGTTATAGTTGAAAATAAAGTTGTAGACACTACATTAACTGATTTTGGATTTAGATATTATGCATTTGATAGAGACACAGGCTTCTCACTAAATGGTGAAAATATGAAACTTCAAGGTGTTTGCATGCATCATGACCAAGGTGCTCTTGGAGCAGCCTCAAACTATTATGCTGTTGAACGTCAAATGCGCATTATGAAAGAAATGGGTGCAAATGCAATACGTGTATCTCATAATCCTGCCAGTGAAATGCTACTTGAAATATGTGATAAATTAGGACTTTTAGTTATAAATGAAGCATTTGATACTTGGACAAATCCTAAGAATGGTAATGTAAATGACTTTTCTAAATACTTCAGAGAAAGCATTGATGAAGATAATAAAATTATAAATGGTAACTCTAACATGACATGGGGAGAATTTGAAGCCAGAACAATGGTTAAAAGTTCAAAGAATAGTCCATCTGTAATCATGTGGTCAATTGGTAATGAAGTTTTAGAAGGTATAGGTGGAAATTCTTCTGATTATACTGATATTGCACAAGATATTATCACTTGGATTAAATCTGAAGACTCAACTAGACCTGTTACAATTGGTGATAATAGAACCAAGAATGGTGATAGTAATGCTAACGCTATCTCAGAAGTAGTAAATAAAAATGATGGTATTGTTGGCTTTAACTATGCAAACGAAAATCAATTTAACACTCAAAGAAATAACCATCCTGACTGGATTCTTTATGGCTCAGAAACAAGTAGTGCCGTTCATAGCAGAGGATACTACAAAACTAAAGGAATAGACCATGCTAATAATCAAATATCAGAATATGATAATGATAGTACAAAAGTAGGTTGGGGACATTCCGCAAGTAATGCTTGGAAATATACAATAAAAAATGATTACAATGCTGGTGAATTTGTTTGGACTGGCTTTGACTATATTGGAGAACCTACTCCATGGAATGGTGTTAATCCTGGACAAGTAAATGGAGGTAAAGGTCCTGCACCTAAATCCAGTTACTTTGGTATAGTTGACACTGCTGGTTTTGAAAAAGATATCTACTATTTATATCAAAGTCAATGGAATAAGGATGTTAATACTCTTCATGTTTTACCTACATGGAATAAAGAAGATATCGTAATTGAAAATGGAAATGTACAAATTGATGTATTTACTGATGCTTATAAAGTTGAATTATACTTAAATGGTAATAAGGTTGGAGAGGCCACTGCAACTGAACATGTAACACCTGCTGGATATAAATATCAAACATTTGATAATGGTTCATTGTATCCATCATTTAACGTTGCTTATGCTCCTGGTACTCTAACTGCAAAGGCATATGATAAGCAAGGTAATTTAATTACTGATACAAAAGGTAGAAATACAGTTACTACCTACAGTACTCCTACTACAACAAAATTAAGCGCAGATAAAACAACAATTGCTTCTAATGAATATGATTTATCTTATATCACTGTTGATTTAGTTGATGAAAATGGTAATTTTGCTTCTGGTGCTTCTAACACATTAAACTTCAAACTTGAAGGTAATGGTAAAATAGTTGGTATTGATAATGGTAATCCTGTTGATACTACTTCCTATAAGCCTACCACTGATTCAACAGCTACAAGAAAAGCATTTAGTGGAAAAGCTTTAGTTATAGTTCAATCTACAAAAGATACCGGTTCAATGAATCTTACTGTTTCTGGTGAAGGGCTACAAGAACAATCTATACGTATTACAACAGAAAACCAAGCTTCAGATGATAAATATTTAGAATCTTATGATATAGTAAAGAACTACTATGTAAATGTAGGAGAAACCCCAACTCTACCTAAAACAGTAAATGGTCGTTTTAGTGATGGAACTACTTCTACATTCAATATTATTTGGAATAACTATGATGAGAACCAATTAAATACCCCACAAATTTTTAAAGTCACTGGAACTTTAGAAGGAACTGATGTTGCAGTAGTTGTTAATGTACATGTTATTGGAGAAATAGCTTCTATAGCTAATCTATCTACCTTCACATACGCTGGTACTGCCCCATCACTTCCAAAAACAGTTTATGGATATTATGCAAATGGTTCTAAATCTGAAGAACTTGCTGTAAATTGGGATTTAGATGGTGTTGATTTTACTAAAGAAAATACAATTGTAAAAGTAAATGGTACTGTAGAGTTACTTGGTAAAACTTATCCTGTAACAGCTAGTGTTCGTATAGTTCCGGCTTTAAAGGCAGCTCGAAACTTAGCTATAAATAACTCAGAAAATAATGATGTTCCAAAACTTTCTCAAAGCTGCAAATCAGTTTCTGATAATTTAAATTCTATTAATAATGGAACTACTAATAATGGTTCTCTTGAAGCTGAACGTTGGACTAACTGGAATGAACGTAATTTGACTGAGGAAAATGGCGAACCAAAAGGTGCATATATACAATTTGACTGGAAAAATAAATACAAAATAGATCGTCTAGATATGTGGCTATTTACTGACAATGCATTTTCACGAATTCCAAGTAAAGTTGAAATTAGCTATAGGGATGAAGATGGTAACTACAAAATTGTAAATCATACTAATACAACTGAAGTTTCTTATTCTGTTGGTGAAACAACATATAGACTTGATGAAGTAATAAATACTGATAGTATTCGTATTTATATGCAACAACCTGAAGTGGGTAAGTGCATTGGTCTTACTGAGGTAAATGTATATGAATATGTACCTCAAGAAATCTTAAAAACTGGAAATAAACTTTCTTCAATTTTACTTGATGGACAAGAATTAGAAGGATTTAATCCTGAAACTAATGAATACACTATTGATTTAGAAGCTTTACCTGAAAGGGTTGAAGCTATAGCTAATTCTGATGATAACTCTTCAGTTACTGTATTACCTATTAGTGGTAACAAATCAGTTATAATAGTTAAAGCTGAGGATGGTAGTGAAAATATATATACAATAAACTATGTACTACCAAAACATGATGTAATTATAGAGACTGTAGAAGGCGGTTCTGTATCAGGAGCAGGTACTTATACTAAAGGCGATGAAGCCACTTTAGTTGCTACTGCTAATGGAGGTTATAAATTTGTTGGATGGTTCGATGAAAACGGTAATCTTTTAAGTGATAAAACAACTTACACATTTATAGTAAATGAAAATATAAAATTGATACCAAAATTTGAAAAACTTAAAGAACCTACTCCAAATCCTGAACCAACAAATCCAAATGCTCCTAAGCCAAATAAGCCAAATAAGCCAAATGATACAAGCAAACCATCAACTAGTAATCCAACAAAAACTTCAGATCCTTCTAATATTTCTACTTTAGCTGGAATATTAGCTTTAGCTGGTGGTTCCCTTGTCTTAAGCTCTAAAAAGAGAAAAATAAAATAATAATTTATAAACAAAGAATAAACCTCCATATGATTAATCAATTGGAGGTTTATTTTTATTTTTTAACAACTGAATTTTCATATCTAGATATCTTAAAATTAAGACGTTCAAGAGTCTTTTGCATCTCTTCCATTCTTGCAAGAAGCTTTTCTCTTTGGTCAATTAATATTTCTTTTCGTGCTTGGATAGTCGACTCTCCCTCTTGAAATAATGCCACATACTCAATTAATACTTCAATTGGAAGTCCCGCCCCTCTCATACATTTAATAAACTCTACCCACTTACAATCCTCATCTGTATAATCTCTTATTCCACTCTTATTACGATTAACTGTTGGAATCAATCCAATACGTTCATAATAGCGTAACGTATCCTGTGAAAGATCATACTTTTTACTTACTTCTGTAATTGTCATCCCCAACCACCTCCCAATAACTGAATTATATCACTTAGAGTTAACTCTAAGTCAATATATATTAAAAATTGGAGTATTATGGATTCCACTTAAAATCAATTTATTTTAAATTCTCTTATATATGGATTCCTATAGAATGAATATACAAGTTGTGCACACATACAACACCAAATTATCGGCTCACATAGAATTACTCCAAAATACTCTAGGGTTGGAATTAATAAAATAACAAATACTATCTTACCTAAAAACTCTATAACACTAGATACAAGTGGAAGTACTTTTTCTCCAATTCCCTGTAGTGAATTTCTTAGATTTAATAATATACCTAAAACGGCATAGAATGGTGAATTCCACAATAAGTATTTTACCCCATTATCTATAACTACTGCTTCGGTTGAGCCTGATAAAACTCTCATTAAAGTTGGTGCAATAAAAAATAAAACTATTGTAATAAATATTCCCCACCCAATTGATATTATATTTGCATATCTTACAGCTTCTCTTATTCTCTTACCTTGATTAGCCCCTTTATTTTGGGATACAAAAGTTGATAAACTCATTGCTAGTGATGATACAGGTATCATGCAAAAACTATTTAACTTACGGGCCGCTGTATGTCCTGCAATTATTAAGTATCCTAAATTATTAATAGCAGTTTGTAATATAACTGTTCCTGCAGAAACTATCATAAGCATAATTCCCATGGATAACCCTTGTCCCAATAATTCCTTATATAGTTCCTTATCAAACTTAAAATGTTCTTTCTTTGGAATAAGGATTGGACACTTTAAGAAAATATATATAATACATAACACTCCTGAAATTCCTTGTGCAATAACAGTTGCAACTGCTGCTCCTTTTATCCCCATATTGAACTGAGTAATAAATAAAATATCTAAACCTATATTTAACACAGAAGAAATAATAAGAAACACTAAAGGCATAACGCTATTTCCTATTGCTCTTAAAAATCCTGAACATAAGTTATATAAAAACATAACAGCTACAAACATGGTTACAGTATAAATATAAGAATATGATTCCTCTATAATATTTGAAGGAGTATTCAACAACTCTAATAAAGGATATAAAAATAATTGTGCTATTATCATTATTAAAACTGTTATCCCTACACCTATTACTAATGAACCCGCTACTGATTTTTTAACTTCCTCTTCATTATTTGATCCAAAGCTTCTTGCTGTAACAATACTTAATCCATTCCCTACACCTAGGGAAAATCCTACTAAAAGTTCATATACAGCTGCACTAGCCCCTATAGCTGCTAATGATGTATCCCCTAAGTAATTTCCAACAATCATAACATCAACTGTATTATATAATTGCTGGAATACACTTGATATGAAAAGTGGAATAGCAAAAATAATTAAAGACCTTAAAATCCTTCCCTTTAATAAATCCACATTTAAACTTAACATATTGTCCCTCCTATTTAGTTGCCTAGAAACCTTCTCTTTATACTACTCATGTAATTCTAGTGGCAACCCATCTGGGTCTTGAAAAAATGTCATCCTCTTATTAGTAATCTCATCTAATCTTATAGGTTCAACTTCAACACCTAAAGACTTCAACTCTTCCACTTCTTTTTCTATGTCATCTACCTTAAAGGCTAAATGTCTTAATCCACAAGCTTCTGGATATGATGGTCTCTTAGGATTATTCTTTCCCGAAAAAATCTCTAATTCACATTCTCCTAATTTAAGGTCTAACTTATAATCCCCTCTATCTTCCCTATAATTTTCACGTAATATTTGAAAACCCAACTTATTAACATAGAAATCTTTTGATTTCTCGTAATTACTAACAATAATAGCTATATGATGTATCATAGTTAAATTCATTTTCTTTTGCTTCCTCTCATTAATAGATTTTTACTACTATAAATTTCCTATTATATTCCTATCAATATACTTATCAACCCCAACTTTAAGTCTACTTAAGCCATCTTCTACTCTTTCTCTTTGACTTGCAATATTCATTCTAATAAAATGCCCACCATTACTTCCATATACGTGTCCACTAGATACATAAAGACCTGTTTCTTTTCTTATAAACTTGCAAAAGTCTAGACTATCTTTTGTTATACTACTACAATCAATCCATAATAAATAAGTTGCATCTGAATGTATAATATTAAGACTAGGTAACTCATTATAAATAAATTCTTGTACAACTCTCTTATTTTCAGCTAAATATTCAATTAATTCATTTAACCATGGTTCTCCCTTTGTAAATGCAGCAATTGTAGCCTCTATTGCAAAAGCATTTGGTTCTGCAACTTCATCTGTATTTATTCCCCTGTTAACCATTTTTCTAATTTCATCATTAAGAACAATAATATTTGAAGCTTGTACTCCTGCTAAATTAAATGTCTTAGTTGGAGCAATACAGGTTATACTATTTTGAGCTATTTCAGGTGAAATAGATGCAAATGGTATATAAGAATTACCATAAGTCAAATCACAATGAATTTCATCTGAAACTACAAGTACACTATACTTTATACAAAGCTCTCCTATCTTTTTCAATGTTTCCTTTGACCATACCTTTCCAATTGGGTTATGAGGGTTACAAAGAATCATTAAAGTTGTTGCTGGGTCTGATAGTTTTCTTTCTAAATCCTCAAAATCAATTGAATACTCTTTTCCATCAAAACATAAATCACTTGAAAGCACTTTTCTATTATTATTCACAATGGAATTATAAAAAATATTATATACAGGTGCTTGTACAAGTACATTGTCCCCTTCTCTAGTCATCTTTCTTACAATAGAGGATATAGCAGCAACTACTCCTGTACAAAAAAGAATCCACTCCTTCTCTATTTTAAAATTGTGTCTTCTCTCCCACCAATTACTTATCGATAAATAGTATTCATCTGGAATAATAGTATATCCATATATACCAAAATCAACTTTTTTCCTAATAGCTTCTCTTATTTCAGGTGCTGTCTCAAAATCCATATCAGCTACCCACATTGGAAGTTCATTATCATTAACATCCCACTTTAATGAATTAGTATTAAATCTATTTGTTAACTTTGAAAAATTATACTTCATTCTCTTCTCCTCCTTCATCAACTAAAATTTTTGTATTAATTGAAGATATCTCTTTATCATCCATTATTAAATCATCAATACCCTTTGCATGAATTCTTCCCCCCATAGGATTTTTAAGACTATCAACCCTTGTAGTAATATCAGCATCAACTGTTGAATACTCAAATGCCAAGTCTGTATTAATAACTTTTGAATTCCTTATTACAAGGTTTTCTACATAGCATAATCCTTGATTACTTTCTATGAAACAATCAATAAAAGTTAAATTCTTAGAATTCCACCCTAAATACTCTCCAATAATTACTGAATTATTAACAGTTACATTTTCACAATTCCAAAAAGCATCCTTAGAAAGTAGTCTAGAATTATAGACTTCAACATTCTTTGCCCCATCAAATGCATAATTTCCTGAAAGGTTAAAATTTTTAATAACTATATTTTCACTATTCATTCCAAAATAATCGCCCTTTGCATTTACATTATTAAGGATTATATCTTGACAATTCCAAAGTGTTTCTGTAGCTATAGGAATATTTACATTTGTTAAATCAATATTCTTACAGCGCCTAAATGTTTTTGGTGACTCAATAGTACTGTTATTTATATTAATATTATGAGTATACCAAATTCCTGACCTTGCAGTTTCTACCAAAGTACTATTATCTACATTTATATCTTTACAGTACCATAATGGATACTTCCACTTAAAAATAGAATCTCTAATTTTTATATTTCTACTTTCCTTTAAAGGAGATTCACCATCACAAAAAACAGAGTTAACAACCTCTAAATCCCTGCTTTTAAATAATGCTCTCTCTCCCATTAGCAACTCTTGATTGATTATCTTCACTAAACTTCATCCCTTTCTCGCCGAATAGAAGATTATTGAATATTCACCTATTATTTTACAATATTTCAAATATATCTTCTATAGACAGTTTAATATCTTGAGTTAACTCCAAGTCAAGTGAAAATGTAATAAATATTAATCATACATTCTTTAATTTATAAATGTTGACAAGTTACTATTATTATAATAAACTTTCACATGATTTTAGTAATTTTGACGCTTTAATGGAGGACTTTATGACTAAAAATGGATTAAGCTATTTGTTAAACTTATTAGGGGTTTCACCAACTAAAATGGGAAATTTTTTAAATATTGATAGAACCTTAGTAAGTAAATGGAAAAATGGTTCCAGACATTTATCTACTAATAGCAGCTATATAGAGAACGTAATAGAATTTTTAATCCAAAGAAATGCTGAATTAAATTCTAATATACTTGAAAATTTATTCTTAAGTATATATCCAAATGAAAATAATAAAACAAATAATGACGACTATTTGAGAAAATGTATAAATAACTTCATATTAACTAACGAAAATTATAATCCTAGTCTAAACTTTAGCAACTCAATCAAACCAGAATACTCTACATATACATCAACTATGCACGTATATAATGATGAAAAAAATGAAATATTAGCCTTATTAGATATGTTAGATTTAGCACTTGCGGAAGGAGTTAAACAAAAACTTATTTTTATTCTTTCAAAATCATTTGATCCTCTTATAGAATCAAATACTTATAGACCTATTTTTATTGAAAAAATTCTAACTTTGTTAGACATTGGATGCACCCTAGATTTTGTTCATTCAAATATGAATAGTTCTAAAATATTTTTATACTGTTACGATATAATTTCACATAAAAATACTACTACTTCTTCTTTTATAGACACTTTTGAAAGTCCATATATATATTCAATTTTTATATTTGAAAAGAAAAGAATGTATTTATCTATGCGCAACCAAAACAATAATAACTCAGAGATATATGGAGCTATGTTTTTAGATCCAATAACTATAAATTTTTATACAGGTATCGCTAATAATATATTAGAAAAATCTTACCCTACACTTTCCTTAATAGATATTACCGATATGATAGATATTTGTATAAAGAATATGTATTTAAATAATTACACTGAATATCCAGAGGTTATCAAAAAAAATAATACCTGTTATTTTTTTAGTCCTTATCCTATAATTAATTTTATGAGTGATGATTTATACTATGAAATACTTAAGAATTCTCTAGAATCTAATGAGGTTATAGAGAAATATATGAATATTTTTAAAGAGTTTAAAAATAATATACCATTCGAACTAACTCATGTAGATAAAATTAATTTTTATTCAATTGATTACTTAGTTAAGCTTTCTAAGCAAGATGAAGTAATATATTCGTATAATCAAACTAAACTCACTCCAACTTTAAAACTCACAAAAAACCTTTTCAAAAAGCATATGAGTGAATTAGCCGATTATCTTATAAAAACTAAAAACTTTAATATTTGTTTAAGTACAGATTTAATAACCTCTCCTAATCTTAACGCAAGTTATTGGTGTAAAAAAATGAATTTTTATTTCTCTTTGATAATGATTTATCAAATGTTAGAATGTGTAACGATGTTCATTTCATAAATTCTATTTCATACTTACTTAACCAAAAATATTTACAAACACCAGATACTTTAAAAAATAAAAAGATAGTATCAGAGTTTTTAAAAAGCTTATAAGAAAGTGGAGTTAATATTTGTTTTTCCTGTTACATACCATCAAAATAAATATTAACTCCACTTGTAAGAGTATACACCTCTAAATGGAGCACTCTCATTTAGGATAATTCAAACATATTCTATATATTTATATAAAAAGTCGAAAGTATTTCAGTGAGAATAAACTTTTACACCTGGGAGAATCAAAAGTATTACTCTATGTCTGTAAAACAAATCTATAGAAGATAAAATTCTAAATTATCCTTTATTTACACTTTAAGTATAATATAAAAACTATTCTATTAGAATGCTCTCTCTCAAACTGTCACACTTTGTCACAGTGATACTTATTTTTCTTAAAATTTGCTCCTCTACTAAAACTATGCTAAAATTTTAGTAACTTTAGTGAGAAAGGATTTTTGCTATGATAAAGATAGATTTCCATACACATTCAAACTCATCTGATGGTTTAATGTCACCAAAAGAAGTTGTTGAAAGAGCTTATCAAAATGGAGTAAAATACTTAGCTTTAACAGATCATGACACAATATCTGGACTTGATAGTGCAATAAAAACTGCTAAAGAAATCAACCTTTCATTTATACCTGGTATTGAACTTTCTACCACTCATAACAAAGAAAGTATACATATATTAGGATTCTTTAAGGATGAAAGTTATAAAAATGATGAATTTATTAATTACTTACAGACTTTAAAAAATAAGCGTAAAATAAGAGCTGAAAAAATGGTTCAAAAATTAAAAGAAGTTTTTAATATAGAAATTAACTTAGATAATGTATTAAAGCGTGGAAAAGATGTTGTTGCAAGACCTCATATTGCACAAGAAATTATAGCAGCAGGCTATCCATATGAATTTGAATATATCTTTCAAAACTTTATAGGTAAAGATTGTCCTGCATTTGTTCCAACTACAAAGCTTACCACTGAAGAAGGGGTTAAACTTCTAAAAAAGTATAATGCTTTAGTATTCTTAGCTCATCCAAAACTAATACATAACTCTCCTTTAGAAGATTTTTTAAATATGGGTTTTGACGGGATGGAAGCTATATACTTTCAAAACACCTCTGATGAAGAAAAATACTTTTTAAATTTTGCAAATAAACATAACCTTTTAGTTAGTGCTGGCTCAGACTGTCACGGTAATGTTGAGGGAGATGAAAGACATGGTGACATAGGAGCTATGAACATAAAAGAAAATTTACTGCAAAAATTTTTAGACAGCTATAATAACTTAAAATAAAGAGACTCTGCTTTTAGCAGGGTTTTTTTATTTTATATTTAGCTTATAGTCCCCTCCTTTTTCCTTTTATATTTCCTTCAATTTATAGATAAACTAGAAATATATATATTATATAACCTATAAAGAAATTATCTAAATATTATTTTAACCTAAATGCATACTATGTAAATTAAATAAGGGGTGAACACCTTGGATAAAAAATTACTTGAAGAAGTTAAAAACCTAAGTCCTTTTGAATTAAAGAATAAACTAATAAACCTTGCTAATTCTAATGAAAAAAAAGGAGTTAAAATTTTCCTTAATGCTGGTAGAGGAAATCCTAATTGGACTGCTTCTACTCCTAGAGATGCTTTTTTTACCTTAGGATATTTTAGCGTTGAAGAAACACGAAAAACCTGGTGTGATGGGGACCTAGCAGGAATGCCTGAAAAACCTAATATTTATAAACGTTTTAAAGCCTTTTGTAACTCTAATACAAATGCTCCTGGTATTGAGCTATTAGAAGAAGCTGTGGATTATGGAATAAGAGAATATGGATTTGATTCTGACTCTTGGGTATTTGAATTAGTAGATGGAATTATTGGAGATAACTATCCTGTTCCAGATAGAATGCTCTTAAGAGTAGAGAAAGTAGTCCACAATTACCTAATTAAAGAAATGGGAGGAAGTATTCCTGATAAAGCTAGTCATGATCTTTTTGCTGTTGAAGGTGGCACTGCTGCTATGTGCTATATATTCGATTCACTTATGGCAAATCACCTTTTAAAAAAACATGATAATATTGCTTTAATGGTTCCTATTTTCACTCCATATCTAGAAATCCCTCATCTCTCTAGATATGACTTTAATGTTACAGAAATTCATGCATGTGAGTTAAATGAAGAAGGCCGTCATACATGGCAATACCCTTCTTCAGAATTAGATAAACTAGCTGATCCTAATATAAAACTTTTATGTGTAGTTAATCCTAGTAACCCTCCTTCTGTAGCAATTGATGAAAAATCTATGAAATACATTCAAAATATAGTAAAAGAAAAGAATTCTAATTTAATGATTGTTACAGATGACGTATATGGTACTTTTGTTGAAAATTTTAAATCATTTATGATTACATTACCTTATAATACCTTAGGTGTTTACTCCTTCTCTAAATACTTTGGAGTTACAGGTTGGAGACTGGGTGTTATTGCTCTTGCAAAAGAAAATGTATTTAATAAGCTAATTCATGAACTACCTCAGGAAGATAAAGATGATTTAAAAAATAGATATAGTTCATTAACTCCAAAGCCTGAGTCAATATCCTTTATTGATAGAATTGTTGCTGATAGCAGACAAGTTGCTTTAAATCATACTGCTGGTCTTTCTACTCCTCAACAAGTTCAAATGGCACTATTTTGTTTATTTGCTTTATTGGACAAAGATGATACCTACAAAAAGCAAACCATAGATATTTGTATAAAACGTAAAAAACTAGTTTATGATCATTTAATTGATTTACCAATGAAAAAAAGTGATATCCATAGTGCTTGTTATTATAATGAATATGATTTATTAGTGTGGGCAAATTTAAGATATGGAATGGACTTTGCTAATTATCTTAAGGAAGAAAGAAATCCATTAGAATTTCTATTTGACCTTGCTGAAAAATATCATATTATACTATTGAATGGTGAAGGATTTGATGGTCCAAAGTGGTCAATTCGTGTATCCTTAGCTAATTTAAAGGATGAACAATATAGCAAAATTGGTGAAGCTATAAATGAATTATTTAATAAATATCATGAGCAATGGCTAGAATCAATTAAATAACAAAAAATTTTTAAAAAGGTAGAGTGGATATTTATTTCATTTGTACTAAAGGTAAAGAAATTATAAAAATCTAATTCCCCATTTAACTTCTAGGAAAAAAGAGAAATTGCTTGGCAATTTCTCTCCCCTTATTAATTTTAATCAGCTTTATTTTAATAGCTATTCTTCTGTCTTATCATTTGTTTTTTCTGGTATTTCTTCTTTTGTTTTATCATCTAAATAACCTGTATTTTCAGAAGTAGGGTTATTTAATATTCCAGCCATAACCAATACACCCAGTAAGGCAACAACTATTTCTTCGTAATTACCTGGTAGTATATTAACCCCAAAACCTTGTAAAACTAAAGGAATTAACGCAAATATTGAAACCCATAATCCATAGTTTTTAAAACGGGATAAATCCATATAGTAGCACCCCCTTTTACACTTATATTATATGTAAAGTAGGAGGAGACTGTTACATAAGTTTAAATTATTTAACTTATAACTCTACTCTCTATATTATCTAGTAATCCATGTTTAACCTTTATTCTACTTAATTTTTCTATCATAGGCTCTGAAATAAGATATAAAAAAATAACTGTTGATAACGCATGAATTGCATCAACCGGAACACCTGATAGTATAAAAGCAGTTAATGTAGCAAATGAAATATGGCTGTTCATCATAAATACAGAACTTGTATTCATTATAAAACCATATATAAAAAAAGTTGATAATCCACCAAAAATACATAATATTATTCTCTTTGGCTTTATTATTTCTTTACTGAATATCACTCCACTCAAAAATCCCACTAACCCAAAAGAAAACATTTGCCATGGTGTCCAAGGTCCTTGTCCAAAGAAAAAATTAGATACAAATGCAGTAATTGCACCTGTTAAGAATCCTGCCTCACGTCCTAGAGCAACTCCAGTAATAATTACTATTGCCATTACAGGCTTAAAATGTGGTGTCATAAAGAATATCATTCTCCCTGCAACTCCAATTGCTGATAGTGAAGATATAAGTATGATTTCCCTTGCTTTAGGTTTTCTTTTTTCAAACAACATAAAGAATGGAATCATAGTATATATAATTACTAGTAAACTTATAAAATAATATCTTCTATCTCCTAACGCAATCTTTCCAAATAAGATTGTTGTTGGTATTAGAACTAAAATTATTAATGTGCTTATTAATTTTTTCTTCTTTACTCTAGATTCATTTTGCATAACTTAACCACATCCTCACAGGTTATTGCATCATCAAATAAGTGTCTACTCATTTTATTTCCAAAAGTAGTATAAAAATTATTATTCCTAAGAAATTTTTTTGTTTCACTAATTGAAGTCATATTACCGTTAAAAAACATTCCACATCTATCTGAATACATAGCTGCAAATTCGATGTCGTGAGTAACCATTATTATTGTGGTTCCATTTTTATTTAACTCCTTTAATATGTTCCCTAACTTTATCTTGTAATAGTTATCTAATCCCTTTGTAGGCTCATCTAACAAAAGAATTTTAGGTTCTAAAAGTAATATCTTTGCTAAGGCTACCTTCTGTTTTTCTCCTCCACTCAAATCATAAGGATGCATATCAAAAAGATGTTCTATACCAACCAACTCTGATACTTCTTTTATCTTTTTATTTAATTCTAACTTATTAATATTCTCATAAAGCAAAGTTTCTTCTAAATCTAATTTAACTGTACTCTTTACAAAGATAGACTTAGGATTCTGTGGAAGTACTGATAGGTTTTTATTAAATAACTCCCTACAAGAATACTTATTAATTTCTTTTCCTTTAAGTATCACCTTTCCCCTATAAGGTTTATTCAAACCACTAATAACTGATAAAGTTGTACTTTTTCCTGTCCCATTACCTCCAACTATAGAAAATATCTCTCCATCATATACTTCAAAAGACAGGCCTTTTAAAATATCTTCACCCTTCTTATCATACTTAAACCATATATCTTTAATTTCTAATACTGAATCTTCTCTTCTTTTAGAAATTTTATTCAAGGATTTATATCTTAAGTCTTTTCCTTTAAATAAACTATCAAGATATCTTCTGCCTTCTCTAACTGTAATAGGTAAACCTCTTTTTTCACCTAAAGATATTGCTACCCTCATTGGAACTGGTAATAAAGATGTAATAACATTTCCTATATCAGATGGCTCATCATAAGCTATAATTTCTCCATCTTCCATAACGACTACCTTATCTGCCATAGGAAACACCTCTTCTAATCTATGTTCCGAAATAATTATTGTAACTCCCAAATCATTATTTATTTTCTTTAAAGTTTCTAAAAATTCTGATGATGCAATTGGATCCAATTGTGAAGTAGGTTCATCTAAAACTAAAACCTTAGGATTCATCGCCATAATAGAAGCTAAATTTAATATCTGTTTTTGTCCCCCCGATAATTCTGTTACTTCCCTCATAAACCACTCTTGTATTCCGAAATAGCTTGCCATCTCTGAAACTTTTAATCTTATTGTTTCATTGTCATATCCTAGACTTTCTAGCCCAAAAGCTAATTCATGCCATACCTTATCTGTTACTATTTGTCCTTCTGGATCTTGAAGTACAAAACCTATTTCTGATGCTTGGGTTCTGTTGTCCACATATTCTAAAACTTGACCTTTATATAATATATTTCCTTGTCTACTACCATGAGGTGTTAATGGAGTTTTAAAATGTCTTAGTAAAGTACTCTTTCCACATCCTGACTTGCCGCATACAACAATAAAATCTCCCTCTTCTATTATTAAGTTTACTTTTTTAAGAGCTTTTTTTTCTTGAGTCGAATATGAGAAACTTAAATCTTCTATTTTAATAATTTCCATTTTAATTCCTCCAACGCATCTAAAATTATTGGTATTAAGCATAATAATCCATAAGCTACATAAGATATTATACTAAGCTTGCTTATCCTTGCTAATTTTATAGTTGGAAAAAATACCACTCTATTTACCCCTGCTATTCCTCCAACTAAAACTATTCCTATAAACAAAACTATTATTAACAAAATAATCTTATCCCTCTTATCAAGTCTATATATTGAAAAACTTGTCCTTCCATTTAGTCCATATCCTCTAGCATTCATTGAATCTGCTGTATCTATTGAATCTTCCAATATCCAGGTAACTAATATTGATAATATGTTCATACCACTTCTAATCCTTTGAAATAGGTTTCCCTGAGTAACATCTCTCCCCATTGACTTCTGTCCATTTGATATTACCTTTATTTGTTCTTTAATTCTTGGTACAAACCTTAAAACCATGGAAAATATAAGAGATGCTGATGGAATAACCCTTCCAAATAAATATATAAACTTATCTGATGTCATTATTTTGTTATAACAACTAAACCAGATTATAACTGATATAAACATAACTGATGAACATACAGCATAAATTATCCCTTCTAAAGTAAGTGCTTTATCATTTATGTAAAGAAGTATTGTAGCTCCTCTATGATTTAATAATACATTTATAACTACAAAAAATAAAAGCGTAGGAAGCATATATAACAAATCAAATCTTAATGCCTTTACACCTTTAAGTTTTATTGAATACAGTATAGAACTAATTAAAGATATTATGAGAAAAACAGGATGCATAAAAAACATTGAAAGCAATATCACCCCTATTAAATAAGTAAAATTAATTATTGGATGATATGTTAAAAATGTATCTTTCATCCTGATTTCTCCTTTCAAATCTTAATATCCTCCACCTATGTCATATCCTAAATCACAAGTATATAAAACCTCTATATTCTCTCCACCATTTAATTTGTAGTGTCCTACTCCATAGTTAGGAAAAATTCCATTAATCCTATACATCCAGCCACTTTGCTTGCCACAATCAAACTCATATATATGATTAATACCTTTTATATAGGCGCTCTCCTTATTTCCACTATAATCTATAGGTATCCTTTTTCCCCTAGTCACCCTATATAAAATATCAAATACTGTCTTATCACTTTCCGCTAGCTCTATCTTAGTTGATGATAATATTACACCATTATTAATATAATCCTTTTTGTCCATATTAAACTTATCCATATTGTTTAATATAGTATCACATCTAATAGAAATGGTAACATACCTCTTCTCATCCTTTACAATATCGGTACTTTCACCTTTATCTGTTATAATATGATTTGGCTTTTCGGGTTCTTTTTTATCTTCATCTTTTACCTGTGATGTAGAAGGAATTTTTTCTTCTCCCACTTTATCTTCAGTTTTTATATTGCTATTACCTTCTTCGACCTTTGTAGAATATTCTTTTTCTTCATTAGCAGAACTATTCTCAACAGAACTTTCTACTGTTGTATTATCCTTAGGAACTTCAATTTTACACCCTTTAACTCCAATAAAAACAGCTACTGCTAAACAAATACATATTAGAATACTCTTCCAGTATTTTTTCATATTCTAAGCCTCTTTTACTTCCTTCTTCTTGCTATAAATCATTACTGCTCCACTTAATATTAAGACTGCAAATAAATAGCCAAAGTTCGAAGTATCTCCAGTTTGTACAACTTCTGAATATGAAGAGTTACCTTCTTTTCCTTCTTCCTTGTTTTCAACTTCTACTTTTTCTAATGCTTCAATCTTAGCCTTTGCTGCTAAAACTTCATCATATCCAACAATATATTTCTTATCTTTATCACTTAAAGCTTCGTATCTACTGATAATGTCTAAAACATCCTTTTTATTTTCTAAGGATACATTTTCAGGATTAATTTTATCCCAAATGTCACTATTAATTGTATTTATAGTATCTTGTATTTCAGCTATCTTTGATGATGCAGAATTTAGTTTACTTTTTCCAATAACTTGTATCTTATATTCTTCTGGTAATGAATTAAACTTAGCTAATATAGAATTTACTTCTTCTTTATTATCCAAAGAAATTGCTTCTATCCCTGGTAAAGTTTCAATTCTTGAATTAACTTCCTTAACAATATTTAAATAATCTGTCGTACTAATAACATCTGTCATATCATATAAAGAAGTTTTTCCATTTACTAACCTATCATAAGAAGCTAATGAATATAAAGCTTGCTCTGTTGCCATTCCATTTGCTCCACTATCTGAATGAATATACTTAAACTCTCCATTACCGGTGTAGAAGGTTATTAAATTACCAAGTAGATTATTTTCACCCTTTACAAATGCTTCTGATGTAGTTGGATTTTCTCCTAAAGCAGTTAAGAATGTAATAACTTGAGCTACACTATTTGAATTCTCATTTCCCCATGAAACATATCCACCGGTCTCTGTTTGTAGCTCTGATAGAATTACTAGTGACCTATTCATTGTCTTTTTTACATCTTCCCTATCTTGATGTTTTACTAAAGCTTGTAATACCATTGCAGTACTATCTGGTTCAGGTGTTCCCCATCCAAATCCACCATTATCTAATTCATTAGATAATAGCGCCTCTATCATCTTATCTCTTGTATTTAAGGCATCTTTAGGTTCTTGATAATTTTTAGAATCTACAGCTATTAACACGTATGCTAATGATGTATAGTATTCATTTAAAATTCCATCTTGATGCCATACTATATCTATTAAGTCATTTCCGGCTACATTTCTAGGATCTTGTCCAATAGCTGATACTGATAAAATTAGTTTTGCTAAATCTCCACCTGACATTTTTTGATTGTTTGATATTTTATCTTGAACAAATGCCTCTACCTTGCTGTAATAAGTATCAAAAATCTCCTTTGGAACTTCTTTATCTGATCTAGCTAGTCCTATAATTGCCCATGAATCCCATGTTATATTGCTTGAGAATCCATTTTTAAATTTTTCTATATACTTTTGTATAGTTGTATTAAGTGCATTATTATAATCCACGTTTTCTGCTGCACTTATCCTTTGTGTTGGTAATGCAAATAACATTGTAAATACAAATATCACTGCTATTACTTTTGATAATAGTTTTTTCATTTCTTCTCCTCCTCTTTCTTGGAAGAAAATAAAGAAAGGACTCCTTATTGGGAGTCCTTGTAGTAGCATCACAAAAATACATAGTACTCATTGCACTATGCTCTTGCTTCCACCACACTTTATCTCCCGCCGAAATAAATTTGTGATATTAATATATGGCAGGTCTCCTGACTCAAGGCTTCAACCCTACTTTCTCATCTTCCCAAAATAAATTCAGTGATCTTTGAGATTTCGTATCCTTTACAGTAGCGGGGGCTGTTGTGGATTCTAACCACATTCCCTTTTAATTTTCTATATTAAAACCATATATTACTATATTAGTCTATCTTTAAATTTATTCTTTTGTCAAGCTTATCTAAAATACCACCTATAATTTTTAACCAAAAAAGAAACTACTCAAATTTGAGCAGTTTCTTTGTAATTAAGCCTCTAATAAGAAAGCGTAATAACCTTTCATAGCTTCATATATATCAACCTTACTAGCAACTTCCCAAGGAGCATGCATGTTGTGAAGAGCAACACCACAATCTATAACTTCCATATTGTAATTAGCTAAGATATAAGCGATTGTTCCACCGCCTCCTTGGTCAACCTTTCCTAATTCAGCTGTTTGGAATGCAACATCATGCTTATCCATAATAGCTCTAAGCTCTGCTATGAACTCTGGATTAGCATCATTACATCCTCCCTTACCTCTAGAACCTGTATACTTATTGAATACTAATCCCTTACCAAAATAAGCAGAGTTCTTCTTTTCCATTACTGATGGATAATTAGGATCAAAAGCAGCACTAACATCTGAAGATAACATCTTAGAATTCTTTAATGCTCTTCTAAGTTTTATATCAGAATAATCTCCTACTCTATCCATAACTTCTGCAACAGTATTTTCAAAGAATTTAGATTGCATTCCTGTAGCACCAACACTGCCTATTTCTTCTTTATCAACTAAAAGACAAACACAAGTTTTATCTATTTTATCAACTTTTAGCATTGCCATAAGTGAAGAGTATGAACATACTCTATCATCATGACCATATGCCATAACCATACTTCTATCAATACCATAATCTCTTGCCTTACCAGCTGGTACAATTTCAAGTTCTGCTGATAAGAAATCTTCTTCTTCTATTCCATACTTATCATTTAATATCTTTAAGATATTAGCCTTAACAGCATCCTTTTCTTCTCCCTTTAATGGAATACTTCCAACAAGTACATTTAAATCTTCACCTTCAATTACCTTGTTAGCCTTCTTTTCTTGTTGAGTTTGTGCTAAATGAACTAGAAGGTCTGATATTCCTATTACAGGATCATTATCATCTTCACCAATAACTATATCAACCTTAGTTCCATCCTTCTTACACACTACCCCATGTATAGCTAAAGGTAATGTAACCCATTGATATTTCTTTATGCCACCATAATAATGTGTTTCTAAAAGGGCAAGGTCAGTATCTTCATATAATGGATTTTGCTTTAAATCTAATCTTGGAGAATCTATATGTGCCCCTAAAATCTTCATTCCATCTTCCATAGGTCTTTCACCAACTATAAATAAAGCTATAGCTTTATCCATATTATTTGCATAAACCTTATCTCCAGCCTTTAAAGCTTCACCATTTTTAATAATATCATCTAAATTCTTATAGCCATTTTCTTCAGCTATTCTAATAGTTTCCTTTACACATTCTCTTTCTGTTTTGCATAGGGACATAAAGTTCTTATATCCTTCATTAAAATCAAATATCTCCTTTATACCTTGTTCGTCATATTTTTCCCATGCGCATTTTTCATTTTTGCTCATACTTTATAGCCTCCTTTAATATATAGAAATAGTTTATCCCTTATCCTCAATTTTTATATTGAAAGATAGGGATAAACTTATTACTTATCGCTAACTAAATTCATTCTGCTTTCTATTATATCTACAGCAGAAACATTAGACATTAATGAATATCTATAGTTTACTGCTGCTGCTTCAATAATTACAGCAATATTTCTACCTGGTCTTACTGGTACAGTTAACTTTCTAACTGGTACACCTAATATATCCATATAATCAAAGTTATTTCCTAATCTATCATAATCATTATCATCTTTCCAATGTTCAAAATGCATTACTAAAGTTATTGTTTTCTTTAGAAGAATAGAACTTATACCATAAAGAGCTGGTACATCTATAATTCCAATTCCTCTAACCTCTAACATACCTCTAGTTATACTTGGAGATGATCCTATTAGTTCCCCATCAATTTCTTTTATATCAACAGCATCATCTGTAACCAATCTATGTCCTCTTTTAATTAACTCTAACGCTGTTTCACTCTTACCTATACCACTTTCTCCAGTAATTAATATACCAATACCTGATACATCTACTAAAACCCCATGAAGGCGTGTTTCTGGTGCTAGCTTATCTGATAAATAGATAGTTAAATTACTCATAAGCTTTGTAGTAACCAAATCACTTCTAAGCACCCATATATTTTTCTTATTTGCAGCATTAATTAACTCTTCATGCGGTTCAAGACCTCTAGACATAATTATGCAATGCATAGGAAATGTAAAATACTTATTTAGTCTTTTCTTCCTAAACTCAACTTGCATATCATCTAAAAAGCTCCATTCAGCCTTGCCTATTACCTGTAATCTTTCAGGCGCAAAATAATTATAAAATCCCGCAAGTTGAAGCCCTGGCCTATTTATATCGTTTACGGTTATAAGCTCATTAGGTTTTCCTTCTACTAAAACCTCTAAGTCAAAATCTTTAATTAGTTTTTCAACTGTTACTGACAATCCCCATCACCCTTTATTTTTTATTAAGTTCTATCCCATCTAATTGTACTCTAAAATTCCTTTTAACATTATCAATATATCTTCTTCTAAGCTTTTGTTGGATTTCCTTTTCCTTATCTGACAAACCTTCTTCTTGGCTCTTTTTATAAAGCATATTTATGTGTTCTATTACTTCTTCTATTTTCATTGAATCTATATCCATTACTACAACTCCTTTGTTACTTCTTAAGCTTATTTTACCTATAATTCTCTATATTATCAACCTTTCACAAGGTTAATATTTCTTAACTTTATCTTACTTTCTGTTATTTCCTATTAATATTTTCGCCAAATTTCGTATTTAAAATACTTTTATTATTGTAGATACTAGTTAATTCTTCTTTAAGAAAACCTTTGCTAATTTACTTTTGTTAATTCTTGTCACTTAATGTTGCATGAAATAATTTTACATTTTTTCGGGGCATGTTATAATAATAAATAAGGAAAACTTACGAATTTTGGAAAAAGAGGTGATATTATGAAAATACATAAGCTATCAAAAATAATTAAACGCGAAAAATTATTTTTAAATATATTATTAAAGTTCCTTTCCCCAACTAATAGAATTTGTGTTCTCTTATCTCAAAAGTTGGACAAGCACGTAGCACTCTATCAGCATTACATTTACATAAGGTATAAGAGGAAACATAAAAAATACTTTGAACCTCGAAGATTAACGGCCTAAATATCTAAATAATAAATGAATAAAAAATACCTCAATAATAAAATTATTGAGGTATTTAAAGTCAATACTAAGTCCCAACATGCCGTTTGCTTATATATTCAGACCTGCTCCTCGCAGGTGGGTTAAGCTCATTCTACTTTTGCCATCTTCTGCCACAAAATTGTGAATTAAATGAAGCCCGACATCCATAAAAACTGTTGCAAATCCCGTTTATCATATGTAGGTTGAATATGATAAGCTAGGCGCACATCTCAGGATTTCTTATGACTCTATTATAGCACACTTTTTTTTCATTTCAATAGAAATTATTTACTATAAGTAATCGTTTAAAGTTTCTTCCAAATCTTCCTCAAAATCCTCTGAACACAAGATAGCAACAAACTTCATATAGTCTGCATTATTAACATCAATTTCAACTTCTTTTATCTTACTTGAAAGTTCAAGCTCATCTCCTAAATCCTCTACAATGCCTTCAACATTATCTTTAGCAATATCAGATAAATATGATAAATACCAATCACGATACCATTCATCGCTCTCTTCTTCTAAATCACTTTCTTCATTAGCATATGCTCTTGCTGCAAGTATTTCATCTTTATCAAAATCATAATAAAATTTTAAAACCACAAAATTATCTTCTATTTTAATTTCTTCAATTTCAGATAATCCATTTTCCTCTAAAAATTCTATTATTTCTGTTGTTTGCATAGTAAAACTCTCCCCTTATTAATATAATAATTTTTTATATTCTTTTTTTACTGCTAAGAACTCTTCATCATCTTCTACAAGATTGAGTTCTTCTTTTCCATCTACATTATCAACTCTAAAGATAAATACATCTTCACTTTCTTCATCTAAAGGCGCTAATAATAAATATTCTTGCTCTTTTACATATATTCTAGCTACCGCTTCAAAATCAACTTTATTTCCATCTTCATCTCTAAAAGACATTATTTCTCTATCTTCCATTTTTTATACCTCGCTTTACAAAAGTTATTATATCCATTGTATTATATTATAAACATATGGTAAGTTAAATAGAAAATGAATAAATTAACTAATATGCTTCTCTATAAATTAAAAAGAAACTGCCATAGGGCAGTCTCTGCTACATATTCTCTATAAACTTTTCAATCATCTCGTCAGCTTCTTTATACTCTTTTTCAGCTGGTACAAATTTAAATCTAAATCCTGGATCTACAACCTTTAATCCTAAAGACTTCATTCTATCTGTAAGCATTGGAACTGCGTTACCACCCCATCCGTAAGAACCAAATGCCATAGCTACTGTTCCTCTATTTACTATTGGATTAACAAGTGATAGTAAATCCCAAGCTGGCTTAACTGCATCCGCATTTATTGTAGGTGATCCTACCATGAATCCTTTTGACTTTTCAACTAATTCAATACAATCTTCAATTTTCATTGAAGTTATTTCATGAACTCCAGCCTTATATCCTTTTTCGTTAAGTTTTTCACTAATATACTTGGCCATTGCTTCTGTATTTCCATAAGCAGAAATATAGAATATTTCAACTTTCTTAGAATCTATAGGTTCCTCTGTTGACCATTCTCTATATAAATCTAAATATTTCTTTATATCTTCTCCTTTATGAATTGGTCCATGGCTTGTTCCTATCATTTCTATATCTAAGTCCTTAATCTTATCAAGAGCTTTTAAAACAAAAGGCTTAAATGGTCCCATAATACAATCAAAGTAGTACTTCATTTCAGTTAAGTAGTCATCTCCACCAACTTCTAAAACTGTACCTTCTGGACAATAATGACACCCAGTAAAGTCACATGTAAATAAGAACTTATTCTCCTTTACATAGGTAAACATAGTATCTGGCCAATGTAAATTAGGAGCTTTTATAAATTGTAACGTCGTCTTTCCTAAAGATATATCTTCACTAACTTCTCTAAAATTAAAAGGCTTATTTAAAATTTCTTTTAAATAATTAATAGCAGCTTTTGTTCCTAAAACTGTAGCTTCTGGATAATCATCTAAAAGCTTAGTTAAAGATCCGCTATGATCTAATTCTGTATGTTGAACTACTATATAATCAACATTTCTTTCTCCAATTACATCCTTTAACTTTTCTTTAAAATCTTCATAAAAACCATTCTTGCAAATATCAACTACAGCAACCTTCTCATCATCAATAACATATGAATTATAAGTTGTTCCTCTCTTAGTCTCCATAATAATATCAAAGATTCTTAGTTCTGCATCCTTAACACCAATCCAATGTATATTATCTTTTAAGTTAACTGCTGGCATTTTGTTCCCTCCTAATAATTATTATCTTATAACATTAATTTTATTATACTCCCATCCTGACTTTGTTACAATATTATCAACAAACAATTTACTTTATTAACTCATATTTAATTATTATTCTCTTTAATCATAAATGTAATTCTATTAAGTTTTATTATATATTCATAGTGAAGAGCCCTCGTTAAAGATACATACAACAATCTTTTGTCTAAAATATTGTCAACATAGCTTTTTTCACTTGGATCTAAAATTATTGTACAATCAAATTCTAATCCCTTAGTAAGATATGAAGGAATTATAATTAACTCATCTTCTAACTTTTTCTCTTTTCCCTTTATTAAAGTAAAAGGACTTTTAGTTTTTAACTTTTTAAATAATTTTAATGCATCATGACTATTTTTTGTAATTATAGCTATACTCCTCTTACCATTTCCTCTTACCGCTTCCACTATATTATCTATTACCTCTGAATATTCATTAATGCTTTCTACCTCTATTACTTTTGGAACATCACCATGCCTTAACACTGGCATTGAATTTTTTAGCCCAAGTTTTTGTGCTTTTAAAGCTCCGGAAGCAAAATCAATAATTTCTACCGTTGATCTATAGCTTTGTGTTAATTGTATATAAGTTGCATTTCCTTTAAATAAACCTTCTGTTATGTCTTCCCATTTGTTTATCCCCTTGTAATAATAAATTCCCTGTGCTAAATCTCCAACTAAAGTTAATGAATTGCCTCTAGATAATTTATTTATTAAATATATTTGAAGAGGACTGTAATCTTGAGCTTCATCTACCACAATATGTTGGAACTTCTCTTTTTCATCTATCCCCTCTAAAATCATTCTTATATATAAAAGTGGTGCTAAATCATCCTCATCTATAATATTACTTTCATAATTTTTATTAATCTCATTTTTCATAAATCTTGCTAATTCTTCAGGTACTTTTCCGTCAATAGAGATATCAAATAATATTTCATCATTAAAAAAGTTATAGTATATATCCTTTGGATTTATTCCTCTCCAATTTTTGAAATAGTTATTAAATTCTTTTTTAGAATTAGACTTTATATTATTTTTCATTTCATCTCTTTTATCATAAAGTTTAATAAGCCCCTCTCTTCTTTCTTGAGAGTCTTTTAAATTCATCTTAAATTCTTTTATTTTTACATCCCATTCTCTATCAACTCTTAATGTTAATTCTTCTATCTTTTCTTTTAATTTAAGATTTAAATATCTCTTAATCTCATCTTTCCTCTTATTAATTGGATATGACTTTAAGTCTTTTAAATACAACCTTGCAATTTCTTTTCTAGAAAACAGAACATAATCATCTATCTTTATATCATCTATTTCCACAGAGCTTCCCTCAACTAAAGCAATATATCTATCAAGAATAGTTTTAAATAAAAGGCTTCCTTTAACTTTGGATGAATTTGAAATATTTAGCCTTCTCTCCTCATCCTTTTCCTCCATTAAATCCTTAAGCTTTTCATCTTTATTATAAATTTTCCCCTTCAATTTAAGTTTTGATAATATAAGCTCTTCGAAGGTATTTTGATTTACCTCAGTTGCTCCTAATGATGGTAAAATATCTGAAATATAATCTAAAAATAGCTTATTAGGTGCCAAAACTAATATTTCATTACCACTCATTTTTTCCTTATATCTATAAATTAAATAAGCTAGTCTATGAAGTGCTATTGTTGTCTTTCCTGATCCTGCTGATCCTTGAACTATTATAGGTAAATTCTTTGGCCATCTAATAACATCATTTTGCTCCTTTTGAATAGTTGCAACTACTTCCTTAAGCTTCTTACCTCTACTGGTTTCAAGATTAATCTTAAGGAATTTATCTACTAACTCTTCTCCTTCTTCTCCATTTATCATAAGCTTATTTATTCCTTCATCAAAGATTTTCTTTATATCTCCATCTTCAAAAAGAAATTTTCTTTTAAGCTTAAGTTTCCCCTCTATTATTCCACTAGGGGCTTTATAATAAGCCTCTCCCCCTGTTCCACTATAATATAAATCTGCTACGGGGGCTCTCCAATCTACTACTATTTCATCTCCATTTTGACTATTATTAATTCCCTGCTTTCCAATATAAATTTTTTCTGTTAATCCCCTATATTCTCTAAAGTCTACTCTACCAAAGTAAGGTGCTTCTAAAGCGCTTTTATAGCTATCAACGTCCTTAGATAAAACCTCACTTATTTTCTCTACTGCCTCTTTTTCTACATCATACTTTCCCTTAGTTTCTTTTCTTAAATTATTAAGCTTGTTTTCTATATTTAAAGCATCAGACCTCTTTTTCTCTAATTCAAATTTTATTATGTCTCTTTTTTCTTTAAGTATCTTCTTTTCTTCTAATAAATTTATATTCATAAGTTCTTACCTCATATTTTATTTATATATTTAATTATAGACTATAAAAAGCCCTATAATCAGAGCCTTTTACAATTTACTATTAATTTCTTTTATTTGTTTTTATCTTTTTCTATTTTCTTATAAGCACCATAAATTCCATCTCTTACTGCTTCTCTAATGACTACATAAGCAAATAATACCACAATGCATCCACCTACTAAATATATCAAAATCCCCATGTTTATCCCCCTTACCAATAATAATATAACTCTCTAATACGTATTTACCTATACTTTACATCTTATAAAACAAAAAAGAAACCAGATGTTTCCAGTTTCTTAAATTTAATATTCATTTATTAATACGCCTGCCATTATAGTTTTAAAATCCATTTCAAATTGTTCTAACAAATTATAATCTCCATTGTGAATTCCCCAGTCAAAAATAAGCCCACGTAAAAATCTAATGCAATAGTTTGTTAAATATTCCAAGGTATACCCTGATGATATAACCCCTTCATCAATACAACGATTAAGCTGTTCCTTTATTGCTTGATAATATGGGCGTTTAGGATCAAAAACAGAAATATTTACCCCATCTAACAAGACTTTATGATATTCCTTAACTAGTATCCCAGCCTCATTTACAATAAAGAGTACATATATTTTTAAAATTTCATACAGTCCATGCATTATCTCCATATCATTACATGATTTAATAAAATCTGGTGTAACTAGCTTGTCAATTTGGTAATATGTATCCTTTAACAATTCCTCTTTACTATTATAATAATGATAAAATGCTCCATTAGAAACTCCTGAATTCTTACAAATATCACGAATGGTTGTATTTTTAACTCCCTTTTCTTTAACCAACTTTATAGTAGCTGACAAGAGCTTTTCTTTTGTATCAGACGTACATTTATAACTGTTTCTACGCATAATTTTCACCTCTTATTTTTCGATTATACTTTATATCAAATTGACAAGCAAGTTAAAACTATCCTATAATATTTTAAAACAGAGCATTGCTCTGGATTGGAGGGAAGGCATGAAAAATAAAATAGCAATTGTAACTGACACAAATAGTGGAATAACTCAAGAAGAAGCAAAAGAATTAGGTATTTACTTAATAGCAATGCCATTTTTTATAAATAAAAATACATATTATGAAGGAATAACATTATCTCAAGAAGAGTTTTTTAAAAAACTAGAAGATGATGAAAATATATCAACCTCTCAACCTTCACCTGGAACAGTAATAGAACTTTGGGACAACCTATTGAAAGATTATGATTATATTTTACATATTCCTATGTCAAGTGGATTAAGTAGCTCTATGGAAACTGCTAGAATGCTTTCTAGCGATTATGAGGGAAAAGTTTTAGTAGTTGATAACAAAAGAATATCAGTTACATTTAGGCAATCTATTTTAGATGCTTTATATCTTATAGAGAAAGGGCTATCTGCAAAAGAGATACAAGAAATTTTAGAAAAAGAAGCTTTAGAATCTATAATCTATGTTACAGTTGATACATTAAAATATTTAGAAAAAGGCGGTCGTATTACCCCTGCTGTAGCTGCTTTAGGAAGTATATTTAATATAAAGCCAGTTTTACTAATTGATGGTGGAAAGCTAGATACATATAAGAAAGTAAGGGGCTTAAAAAGTGCTCAAAAAGCAATGATAGAAGCAATAAAAAATGATATAGAAAATAGATTCAAAGGAACTGATTATTTAATTCAGACAGCTTACTCAGGTGATCTTGAACAAGGTAATAAGTGGAATGAAACAGTTAAACAGGCATTTCCAGAACATGATGTTTATAATGATGTGCTTCCAATGAGTATATGTTGTCATGTTGGACCTGGAGCTTTAGGAATAACATGCGTTAAGAAAATATCTTTATAGTTAACTAAAAAAAGTGGTAATAAAAATTATTATTTTTATTACCACTTTTTACCTGCTACCTAGTCTATATTTCTGCAGTGTTATTAAATTCCCCAAATGTATCATATATATTACATCTTCTTGCTCTGCTTACACCCTTTATTACGGCATATGATAATACGCTATCAAATAAATGATGTGCTATAGTACCAATACAAGTAATTACAATTAAATAGTATAGATCAAATCCTACAAAAGGAATAACAACAAGTGCTTCTGCTATTCCATGAATAGGTGCAGTTACAATAGTTGCCAATTTATAATTCTTCTTTTTCTTAATTATTAATGCCCCAACATATCCAACTAAAATATGTGTTGCTGCTCTAAATACAACTGGCATTATTGTACCTGTTAATAAAAATCCAATTGTTGACCCTATTCCAACTACAATAGCAACCATCGGTGAAATCATCATAGCAACAAACATTGGTAAATGTGATGCTGGTGTTGCTGTAAAAGGTCCTATTATTATTTTTATACCACTAAATATTACCGGTATTATAATTGCTAGAGCTATAAGTAATGCTGCATAAATCATTTGTTTTGTTTTATTTCTCATTTTTATATCCCCCTTCTAGTGTATATACATCAGTTTACACTATATATTTACTCTTGTAAACTACATTAAACATTTACAAAAAAAAATAATGTATGTAAGATATTCATTTTATGCTCCATTATTAATGGAGAGTTTTCTCCAAACATAGAAATATCTGATTGCAGATACTTTGCTTTAAATGAAATTCCTGAATTATCTGTAAGTCGAACATCTCAAGAAAAAATAAAGATGTGTTTTTATGCATATAATTCTCCTAACTAGGAAGTTGTTTATGATTAAGAAAAGAAACTACTACATTTTTGAATAGTTTCTTTTTCCAATACTATTTAATTTTCCCGTCTATTACATTAATTACTCTCTTACACTTTTGTGCAACATTCATATCATGAATAATAATTATAACAGTTTTCCTCTTTTTATTAATTTCCCTTAATATATCAATAATCTTTTGTCCAGTATTACTATCTAAAGCTACTAATTCACTTGCTTTATTTCCATATACTTTTGTTATCTTTATTATTAATATTTTGGGTTTCTCTTGCAATATTTATAAAATCAATTGATATAATGCCAATGCAACAAGAATGAAATGCTATTTCAATAGTAAACAATCAAAAATCTTATGCTCAAGGTAAGACAGGCACTCTAGAAGTAGCATCAAATTTAAGAATATATTCTGGTAGTAAAACATTGTTAAAAGACACTCCTATCATAGTAATGAATTAACTCCTATCCTCTTCTTGATATAAAAAACAACCTTAGATTTAATATCTAAGGTTGTTTAATAGATTATCCTATTTTGAAACTGGCTTTAAAAGTTCTATTCTTATTTTATTGATTTCCAATCTTCTTCAAACTTCTTTATACCTATATCTGTAAGTGGATGTTTTATCAATTGTTTAATTACAGACGGTGGTACAGTTCCAATATCAGCCCCACCCCTTGCTGATTCTATAACATGTATTGGATTTCTAATTGAAGCTGCTATTATTTTTGTTTGTATATTATGAAATGTAAAAATTTCTTTTATTTCTTTTACTAAAGATAACCCGTTCCAACCTATATCATCCACTCTACCTAAAAATGGAGAAACATATGTTGCTCCTGCTCTTGCTGCAAGAAGTGCTTGAGATGATGAAAAAATTAAAGTTACATTTGTTTTTATACCTAAACCAGTTAATTCCTTTACTGCTTTCAAGCCATCGTATGTCATAGGTATTTTAATAACAATATTCTTATGAATCTTTGAGAGCATTTTTCCCTCTTTAACCATCTCTTTATAACCTGAGCCTATAACCTCTCCACTTATCGGTCCGTCAACTATACTAGCAATTTCTCTTAATGTTTTTTCTAAATCGCCTTTCTCTTTTGCTATTAATGACGGATTTGTAGTTACCCCTGATATTACTCCTAAACTATTTATCTCTCTTATCTCCTCAATATTAGCTGTATCTAAAAAAAATTCCATTAACACCACTACTTTCTACATTATTTCTTTTAAAAACCACATCACCTTATCTAAAGCAATGTGGTTCTCGTTGCATCAATATTTTATTTTATAACAAAGCTTCCTTACACTTTTTAATTACATTTTCTGTATTTAGTCCATATTTTTTCTTTACATCAGATATCTTACCCGATTCAGTAAATACATCTTCTACACCTACATACCTTAATTTTGGATGTCTTGAATACGTTGCTAAAATCTCTGCAACTGCCCCTCCAAGACCTCCTACAACACTATGATTTTCAATAGTAACAATCCCTTTTACTTCATTTACTATCTTATCAATCATTCCCATATCCATTGGCTTTATTGAAGATACATTTATCATTTTACATTTATAGCCTTGTCTCTTTAATTCTTCATATGCCTCCATAGCACATAATGCAGCTGTACCTTCATAAATTAATGCTAGATCGTTTCCATCATCAACAATTATTTCCGATTTACCAAACTCCACTTTATTATGTTTTATGTCTAACACAGGAACTACATCTCTTGCAGCTCTTATATAAACAGGTCCTTCATACTCAATAGCAAGAGCTATTGCATCTCTCAATTCTTCAATGCTACTAGGTACTAAAACTTTTAGATTAGGAATAGATCTAGTCAAAGCAATATCTTCATTTGCGTGATGTGATGCACCATCAGGACCATCATCCATACCTGGATGAGTCGAAATAACCTTAATATTAGCATTTGAATAACAAGCTTGTCTTAATTGCGTCCACGCAGTACCAGTTGCAAGAATTGCAAAGTTAACATAAAACGGGATTTTGTTTTCTATAGCTAATCCTGTAGCAATTGACATTGCACTTTGTTCTGAAATACCACACTCTACAAATCTATCTGGATATTTTTCTCCAAATTTAGCAGATGTAGTAGACTTAGCAAGATCGCTATCTAAAATATATATTCTTTCATTATCTCCAAACTCACATAATATTTCTCCAATCTTATCACGTGGTGATACTGTATTAAATGCCATTCTACATCTCCTCCTTACTATTCTTTAGGTCTTTCATCGCTATTTGATATTCTTCATCTGTTAAAGCACCACTATGCCACTTTGGATTATTTTCCATAAAAGAAACACCCTTTCCTTTTATAGTATTAGCTACTATAGCAACTGGCCTTTCTTTCTCTTCCATAGCAACTTCTAATGCACCTACTACCTGCTCCATATTATTACCATCTATCTCAATTGTATTAAATCCAAAAACTTTTAGCTTATCTGAAACAGAGTCAACATTTATAACCTCATTTACTGGTCCTGATGATGATAATTTATTATAATCTATAATCATAATTAAATTATTTAATTTATAGTGTGATGCCTGCATTACTGCTTCCCATATTTGCCCTTCATGAAGTTCACCATCGCCTACAACTACATAAACTCTATTACTTTCCTTATTATTTCTCTTTGCAATTGCCATTCCAATTCCTAAAGATAGTCCTTGTCCAAGAAGTCCAGTTGTTGAATCCACTTCTGCTACATCAACTATATGTGGATGACCTTGTAATCTTGAATTAACAGATCTAAATGTAGATAATTCTTCGTCACTTATTACACCTTTTCCATTTAAAATTGCATATTGTGCAGGTACAGTGTGACCTTTTGATAAAACAACTCTACTTCTTCTTTCTTTTGTTAAATCAACATCAATCTCATAAATTGCAGTTAAAATATCTATTATTGATAATGATCCTCCTGGATGCCCAGCCTTTGCCCTATAAATCATTTCAATAATTTTTTTACGATTGGTATTTGCTAATAACTTTAGTTCTTTAATATCTCTCATATTAATCCTCCTATATTAATCCAAAAAGTTTTCCTATATAGTAAATTATTAATCCTACAAAATTAAAATCTGTTTCTGGAAATGCAGTTCCTAATAAACCTATATTCTCCATTACAGGGTACATTAATGCTGGTCCTACTGCTATTAAAACACCTGTCACAGCTCCTGCTACAATGGCACCTTTCCATCCCCCTGTTGAATTTCCAAATACACCAGCCGTTGCACCAATAAAGAAATATGGAATTGCTACTGGAATAATTACAGGCATTCCTACTTTTGCAAATATAAACATACACACAAGTCCTGCTGCATATGCAGATAAAAATCCTATTATTGTAGCAGTTGGTGCATATGGAAACACTACTGGACAATCTAACGCTGGCTTTGAATTAGGTATTAATTTTTCTGATATACCAACAAATGCTGGAACTATTTCTCCTAAAAACATTCTTACCCCAGTAATAATTACATATAAACCTGCAGTGAATGTTAACGATTGCATTAATGGGTATATTAACCAATGAGTTCCTCCAGAAACTGCCTCTACAGCTTCCCTGCCTGCTGCAATTGCACTTGCATAATAGAATACTCCAATTGATAATGCTATTGAAACTATATAATCTTTAAAGATTGATAACCATTTTGGTAATTTAAGTTTTTCTGTACTTTGCTCTGGATTACCAACTTTTTCACCAATCCATCCAGATAATGCATAAGTCAATGAACAATAATGCCCTATAGCTATGTCATCACTACCTGTTATTTTTCTCATATATGGTTGTGCTATTGCTGGGAATATTGCTGCTGAAAAACCAAGTAAAAGTGCTCCCAATACTATTGTTACATTATCAGAAAATCCTAATGCTTTAAATAATATTGCTCCTAAAGCAGCCAAGTATAAGTTGTGTTGACCTGTTAAGAATATATACTTGAACTTAGTGAACCTTGCTACTAACAAATTTATTCCAAATCCACAAACCATTATTAAAGCAATTACCATTGGAAACTTTGTTTGGGCCATGCCTGTAACTGCTTCTGCTAATGGCAGTACACCATCTAAATGGAATCCCTCTGCAAATAATGTTTGGAAATTCGCTAATGCACCTTGTGCTGCTGACGAACCTACGCCAAAAATTAAGAAGCCAACAATTGTTTTAACAGTACCTGTACATACTTGATACGCTTTTTTCTTTTGCATTATTAAGCCTACCATAGCCATAAGACCAACTAACAAAGATGCTTGTCCCAACAAACCAAATACTATAAATTCAAGTATTGCTTTCATTATAATTCCTCCTTAACTTATTCTTCTACTTGATCAAAGTATTTTTTCAATTCTCTTTCCATATAATCTGTATCTACTATATCCTTAATTCCTATTACATATTTATCAGTATCTTTAAACTCTTCTACTAAATCATCCATAACTATAATTACATCTGCGTTATGACTGGCTACACCACTAAACACATCATGTTCAAGCTCCATAGGGAGATTATTCTTTGAAATAATCTTATTTAACTTTATACAAAGCATCATCGAACTCCCCATTCCTGTTCTACACATTACTAAACCTTTTTTCATAAATATCATCCTTTCATACCTTTGTTTCATTTTGCTTAATATATTCAATTATTTCCGAACTACTTTTAGCATCATCAATACATTTATAAAATTCCTTATCTTCAAGTAAATTAACTAAATCAGCTAATGCTAATACGTGAGAATTCGAATCAATAGTTGCAAGCATAAACACATATTTTACTGGATCATTCTCTGAACTACAAAAAGTTACAGGTTCTTTTAGTCTAATCAGAGATATTGCTGTTTTATATACTCCATACTTATTACTTGCATGAGGTATCGCAACACCTTTAGTTATAACTATATATGGTCCTAATTCTTTAACATTGTTAATTGCTGAATCTATATAATCTTTATCTATCACACTATTCTTTACTAATACATTTCCAGATGCTTTTACAGCATCAATCCAATTATTACATTCATCTCCAAGGGAAATGTATTCTTCCTTTAGTACTTCACTTAACATTAAGACTTTTCCTCCTTCCAATTGAGATTCAACTTTTTCTTCATCTTGTAATAATTTTAAAAGTTCTTTTTTAAGCTTATTCTCCATTCCCACTTCTCCATATTTATCTAAAATGGTCTTAATCTGTATTGATAACTCACTGCTTTTTAAGCTTGTCATCCTATTAATATGAAATCCCAATTTAAATAATAAACTATTTATATTTTCTATATCAGATTCCTTTAATAATGGGCTTACTACAACATTAGGAAAGTCTTCACTTATTTTAACGGTACTAACTATAAAATCAACTTTTTCCTCTAATAATGACCTTTTCAAGTTATGCAACGCTATTACTTTTTTTATATTAAAGTTAAAATATTTATTTAATCTTGATAAAACAAGCTTTGATGTTCCAACACCGGTACTACAAACAACTATTACTGATGGAACTTTAAAAACTTGATCATTGCTTATTCTTTCCATAGCTGCAGCAAAGTGAAGTACTATATAGGTAATTTCATCATCAGAAAGTTCCTGTCCTAAATATTCCATAATCTTTTTGCAATTCTCTTTTACTGAAATATAAAGTAAATAATATTCATCTATCAAAGAATCTTTAAGTGGATTTTCAAGTATCAAACTATTTTTAAATCTAAAAATAGTTCCTGCTATATGCTTAGATAGATCCTCATATAGTCTTAAATCACTCCTAAAATCAAATTTAAACTTCCTTGATATTTTTTCAATTAAATTATTTGTAATTAATTGAATATATAGCCATTCTTTATCACCTACTGAATCATTCCCACTTACTTTTCCATAAATATGAAGAGCTACATAATAAATTTCCTCTGCTGGCAATGAAACATCGTATTTTCTTTCTATATTAGAGATCATATATTCTGCCATCTTATACTCTTTATTATCAACACAAACACTCTCTTTTTCTATATCTAAAGAAGTTATTTCCCTATCAATATTTCTTTCAATAGAAAGTGCTAAATGAATTAATAATCCATCAAATGCTATATCTGATAATAGAAAATTGAACCTATCTTCTGCTTCAATTATCACATCTCTAATTTCATTTAAATTAACATGATTAAAAAGTTTTGAATAAATCTCCATATAATCATCTTCACTTTTTCCTATTTTCATTATGTTGGTATAATATCTTATTAAATTTAAAAGTAGATGTCTTCTCTCTTTTTCACTTTCATTAATCTTTAAACCTTTTCCTTTTGTAGTTATAAGATTTATACCTTGTTCTTTACTCCATTTTTTAATAGCTAATATATCAGAATTTATAGTAGCTCTACTTACGTATAACTTTTCACATAAAAAACTTATAGTAATGTAACCTTCATTAGTAATTAAATCTAATAAAATTAGAAAGATACGTTCTTCATTAGATAGCTTATATGAATAGTAATCTTGCTCTCTATATATATGATTTACTTTCTTCCTATCTTCATCATTTAACTTTAAAATCACATTTCCATTTTTAACTCTTATAACATCTTTTTTTAGATTCTCAATTAAGTAATAAGATATTTCATCTATATCATTTCTAATTGTTCTTGAACTAACATTAAACTCTTCTGATAAAGTTTCTATATCTGTCTCAGGAGATTTTAGTAGTATATTTAATAGAAGCTTCTGTCTTATTTTCATCTCTACCTCCTCCTTGAATTAAGTATATATTACTTCCAACTAATTGGTAAAGTTAGGTTTCTTTCCAAAAATAGTGCAAGATTTTAAACTTATATTATTTATTATTTTAGAATATTTATATCACAACACCTCCATCTATTCTCACTAAACATAACTCTTCCCTTAACACCTTTATTTACCCTATATTTTTCCTAAAACCTTTTAACAAACTATATTTTTATATTCTTAACTTTTTTAAATATAAAAAGAAACTACCAAAAGCAGTTTCTTCCTCTCTCTATTGTTTTTGTTATATTTTTTTCCTTATCAACTTTTAAAAAATTCTTTAACAATTTCAACTGCTTCTTTAGCATCCTTTGAATAGTAGTCTGCACCTATCATATCAGCATATTCCTTAGTTAATACTGCTCCTCCTACAAATACCTTACCTTTATAGCCTGCACCCTTTAAAGCTTTTATAGTCTCTTCCATGCTTTTAATTGTAGTTGTCATTAAAGCACTTAAACCAACTAATTGTATATCTTCATCCATAGCAGTTTTAACTACACTTTCTATAGGTACATCCTTACCTAAATCTAAAATATCATATCCGTAATTCTGAAGAATAACCTTAACTATATTTTTACCTATATCATGAATATCTCCCTTTACAGTAGCTAAAATAATTCTTCCCTTTGAAATATTCTTTTCCTTTTTACCACTTAATTTTTCCTTTATAACCTCAAAAGCATTCTTTACTGTTTCTGCTGATTGTATAAGCTGTGGTAAGAAAATCTCACCCTTTTCATACTTTTGTCCTACCTCATCTAAAGCAGGAATAAGCATATTATTTACAACTTCAAGTTCCTCCATGGTTTCTAGAAGCTCTCTTGTTGCAATGGACGCCTCTTCTTTAAGACCTTTTATTACAATATACCTTAAATCCTTATTAACTGTATAATCTTCCTTTTTAATAATCTCAGTTGTAACCACTCCCCTTTCTACTTTTCCACTACCATAAAGGGAAATATATTTCTCAGCTCCCTTATCATAGTTATAAAGAACATTATAAGAGTTAATTACGTCCATCATCCCTCTACTGTTAGGATTCATTATAGGCAAATCTAACCCATAACCTAAAGCTAAGGAAAGAAATGTTTCATTAATTAATTCTCTGCAAGGTAATCCAAATGATATATTAGAAACACCAAGTAATGTTTTTACTCCTAATCTTTCCTTAACCATTCTTAATGCCTTAAGAGTTTCTTTAACTTCTGCCTGCTGTGCTGATGCTGTAAGAACCAAGCAATCTATGAACACATTACTTTTAACTATTCCATATTCCTTAGCTTTCATTACTATCTTTTCTGCTATTTTAAATCTCTCTTCAGCTGTAGGAGGAATTCCTTTTTTATCCAAAGTAAGACCTACAACGTTAGCCCCATACTTTTTAACTAATGGAAGTATTTTTTCTAGAACCTCATCTTCACCATTTACTGAGTTTACTATTGCCTTTCCATTATAAGCTCTAAGTCCAACTTCTATTGCATTTATGTCCGATGAATCTATTTGAAGTGGAGTATCTATTATTCCTTGTATTTCCTTTACTACCCTCTTCATCATATCTTTCTCATCTATTTCTGGTAGTCCTACATTTACATCTAGAATCTCTGCCCCTGCCTCAACTTGATCTATGGCTTGCTTTAAAATATAATCCATATCATTATTCTTTAAAGCTTCTTTAAATAACTTCTTACCTGTTGGGTTAATCCTTTCCCCAATTACCTTTACCCCTTTTATTTCTATCACCTTAGAAGGTGTACATACTGCTGAATAAGCAACCTTTTCCCTTTTAACTCTTTTATTATTATCTGCTAACTCCCTTAATTCTTTAATAAACCCTGGAGTAGTACCACAGCATCCACCAATTATACTTACTCCTTCTTTAATAAATTCCTTTACCCAAGTAGAAAAATCCTTAGCTGAAATATCATAAATAGCTTCACCAAATGATATTGTTGGAAGTCCTGCATTAGGTTGAGTCATTATAGGAAGATTAGTCCACTTCTTTATCCTTTTTACTATTGGTAATAGTTCCTTAGGCCCTAAAGAACAATTTATTCCTATGGCATCTGCTCCTAGCCCCTCTAGAACCATAACCATACTTTCTGGTGTACAACCCGTAAATGTCCTTCCATTCTCCTCAAAAGACATTGTACAAAATACAGGAAGACTAGTATTTTCTTTTGAAGCAAGTAATGCTGCTTTTGCTTCATATAAATCAGTCATAGTTTCTATTAGAATAATATCTGCTCCTGACTTTTCCCCTTGCACTACTTGTCTTTTAAATATTTCATAAGCTTCATCAAAGCTCAATGTTCCCATTGGTTCAAGTAGTTGCCCTATTGGTCCAACATCTAATGCTATATAAGCTTCACTATTTCCTCTAGCTTCTTTTGCTATAGATACAGCAGCATCTACTATCTCTTCTACAGAATATCCTGTTTCTTCAAGCTTTATTTCATTTGCCCCAAAGGTATTAGTTGTAATAACCATAGCACCTGAATTTAGATATTCTTCATGTATCTCTCTTACTTTATCTTTCTCTTTTATATTAAATAGTTCTGGATTTTCCCCAAGCTTTAATCCCTTTTTTTGAAGCATAGTACCCATAGCCCCATCAAAAACTAGTATATTATCTTCTAAATATTTCTTAACTTTCACAAACAATCCCCTCTTTTCTAAAGCTACAATTTTCATAATTCTTGCAAACCTCACAGCCTTTTTTCTTGACTTCTTTATTCTTTGGAATTAATCCAATAATAGCTGTTACAGACTTCCTTGGCATTAATAAGTTATGAGTCGAAACTGTTAATCCTATAGTTTTCTCTGACTTTAGTATATTTATTATATCTTTTTGAACATCTAATGATAAATCTCCATATCCCGGGCTATATCTAAAGGTTATGAACTCTCCATTGCCTATTGCTTCACTCTTTATATAATCCTCTACCTTATCGCATATCTCTTCTACTGCTGTAGTAGCACAAGAGTCTAATATTAAAGACTTAGTTAAATTAGTTTTGCCATATAGGTTAATCCTCTTTTCAATATTTCCACCTATTGTAACCCCCATTAATACACATTCTTTAGAATCTTTTAAATGCTCTTTTATATCATTTCCAGTTAAAATAACACTTGTCCCTAATAACTTTACTCCATTCTCTACTAAACTCACTTTACACCTAGATGTAATGAATCTTGGAGCTATTAAGGTCTTACTTTCTTCTATGGTTAAATCTATTAATTCATCTAATTTTTCATCTATTAGCTGAGACCTATAACCTAAATATCTAAGGACTTCATCCTTAGGTATTTCTAGTTTTCCTATTTTATTCTCCATAAATATTTAAAGAAAATCCTCTTTCTAAAGCTTCTTTTGCATATTCCTTTGCTCCAAATAGGGATAGGTCTCTATAATTACCACATTGTATTTCATTTGCAGCTGGCATTTCTTTAGCATTTAATATATCCTTAAGTGTAGCTTCTAATGCTTCCTTAATTTCTGTTGGTTCCCTATCTCCCCATATACTTAAATAAAAACCTGTTCTACATCCCATTGGAGATAAATCTATAATACCTTCAAGCTTTTCTCTTAATGTATGTGCTAATAAATGTTCTAATCCATGCATTGCAGCTGTACCAAAAGCTTCTTTATTAGGTTGTAAAAATCTAAGATCAAACTTAGTAACCTTATCTCCCATTTTTCCATCTAACAAACAACATTTTCTAACATAAGGAGCTTGTACTTTTCTATGGTCTAATTCAAAACTTTCTACTTTATTCATTCTTAAGTTCCTCCTAAACTAATTCCACTTTATTAATTGATTCTATTATTCTTCCTACGCTACCTGAAATTTTTTCTGCAACGTAAGGATTATTCATTACATATAAATGTATTCCTTCTACACCTGTTGATACCAAATCTACTATTTGTTCTACTGCATAAGCTATACCAGCATCCCTTAATGCTTCTGGATTATGCTCATACCTCTCTATTATTCTTTTGAATTTATCTGGAAATGATGCACCACTTAAGGCTACCATTCTTTCTATTTGCTTCTTATTTGTAACAGGCATTATTCCAGCTTCAATAGGAAGTTTTATATTGGCTGCACGAACTTCATCCTTAAAATTATAGAATAGATTATTATCAAAAAATAACTGAGAAATAAAATAAGATGCTCCAGCTTCTTCTTTTCTCTTCATGCTTTCTATTTCTCTATATAACCCTTTATGCTCTATATGTCCTTCTGGATAACATGCAGCTGCTATATTAAACTTCCCCTTTTGGTTTATAAAGTCTATAAGTTCATTAGCATGATTAAATTCCCCAATAATCTTTCCATCTGCTGGTACATCCCCTCTAAGTCCAAGAATGTTTTCTATATTATTTTCTTTAAGCTTTTCTAAATAATACTCTATTTCATTTTTAGTAGAACTTATACAAGTAAGATGAGCTACTGCCTCTATTCCATATTTATTTTTCACTAATGATGAAAGTTCAATTGTTCTATTATCTTGTACACTTCCACCTGCCCCAAAAGTAATACTCATATAATCTGGACTAAGTCCCTTTAATGACTCTAAAGTCTTATAAATTGTTTCTATTGATGATGTTGTTTTGGGTGGAAATATCTCAAAGGAGAATACCACCTTTTTGTTCTCAAATAACTCTTTTATATTCATTTTTATGCCCCCAATTATTTAAATAATAAAAAAATGCCTAAAGGTAATCCTCTAGGCATAAATAAACACACTACAAAATAACCTTATCTTTCAGCTTTACGCTGCAGGAATTAGCACCACATATGCTTATGATTCATATCGGTTGCTGGGTTTCATCGGGCCAGTCCCTCCACCTCTCTTGATAAGAGAAATATTCATTTTTATCAATTATATCCTAATTAATACATTTTGTAAATAAGTTTACATAGATAAACTTTCTATTTTTTTCATTATATCTGTTACTTCTCGTTTTATTAATAAGAACTCTTCAGTTAACTTAGTTTCTTCTCCTCTTTCTTTGGGAAGGTTAACCTTAATCTCTCCTTTTATAACTGCTGGTTTTTCAGAAATAACATACACCCTATCTGAAAGTAAGACCGCCTCATCTACATCATGAGTTATTAAAAGTATTGTAGAATTCATATTCTTTTTTATATCTAAAAGCCATTGTTGCATATTACTTCTTGTTATAGAATCTAATGCACCAAAAGGTTCATCTAAAAGCATAATATCATTTGAAGTTAGATAAGTTTGAAGGAAATTTGCTCTTTGTTTCATTCCCCCTGAAAGCTTATTGGGATATTTATTTTGGAAACCAGTTAATCCAAAGGTATCTATATACTTTTCAACTTCTTTTCTTGCATTCTTCTTATCCATCCCCCTAAATACAAGAGGAGTTGCTATATTATCAACAACCTTTTTCCATGGTACCATCATGTCCTTTTGGTACATATAACTTACATCCCCATTAACTCTCTTTTCTCCTGAGTCAAACTTAATTAAATTAGTTATAATATTAAAAATAGTACTCTTTCCACTTCCTGAAGGACCAACTATAGATACCAATTCGCCTTCATTAACTTCTATATTAATATCCTTTAAAATTACCATGTTATCAAAAGATTTTGATATTCCTCTAAGTAGCATTTTATTTTGGTAAGAACTCATTTGTATAAGCCTCGCTTGCTTTCATATCTTTGTTTATTAATTTGTACTCCAACATAAATTGAGTATAATTATCCCATACACTATCCTTCATTTCTCCCCATCTATTTGCATCTGATTTATATTCTTTAGCTAAGAACTTTTGACTTTCTACAGCTAAATCCTTATCTATTTCAGGTACTTCCTTAACTAAAATTTCAGCTGATTCTTCAGGGTTATTAATTGCAAATTCATAACCTTTTGAAGTTGCCTCCATAAACTTCTTAACCATGTCACTCTTTTCATTTAAAGTACTTTCTGATGAAGCAATAATTGGAGTATAGTAATCTAATCTTTCATCCAATTCTCTTAATGGGATATAATTAATATCAAAGTTTCTAAGCTTTGCAGATATATTAGTCCACCCTTCAAAAGTCCATTCAAAATCTAAGTTATTCTTAGTTGCAATAAAGAAATCTTCAGTTCCTACATCAACTGTAGTTAGTTTCGAAAAATCTGCTCCTGCCTTTTCCATAACAGCTTGAAGAATAGCCTTTTCACTAGGGCCTCCAAAGCCTCCATAAACCTTTCCTTCAAAGTCTTTTACTGTTTCTATATTCTTCTCCTTAGGAGATGCAAAACCTGATGTATTATGTTGTATTATTGTTGCAATTGCCTTAACAGGCATTGGTGAATCAGATGTTCTTGCATAAGTTAAATCCTCTTGATATGTTATTGCAAAATCACCTTTCCCAGCTGCAACAAGTTGAAGCGATGATCCTTCTGAGGGTTGTATTATTTCTACATCTAGCCCTAACTCTTTAAAATATCCCTTTTCTTTTGCTACATATATACCTGTATGATTAGTATTAGGAGTCCAGTCTAAAATAACCTTAACCTTTTCTAACCCCTCTTCTCCCTCACTTTTCTTTGATGCTCCACATCCTGACAACATCATTATTGAAGCTAATGCCATTGATATTATTGATACCATTCTTCTTTTTTTCATATTATTCTCCTCCATCCTTTATCTTTTTGTTCCATGGTGTAACTAATCTTTCTACTAAGCCTATCATAAAGAAAATAGCCATACTTAATATAACTATTATTACAATAGCCCCAAACATCTTATCTAGTGCATAAGCACTCCTTGCTCTAGTCATATATACACCTAGTCCCTTATCTCCTCCTAACCATTCTCCAATCACTGCACCCATTATACTGTAGGTTGCCGCAATTCTAACACCAGAAAAGAAATTAATTATCCCATAAGGTAGCTTTAAATGAGTAAATATTTTAAACTTAGATGCACCCATAAGCTTAAAATGATTAATAAAATCCTTATCTACATTTTCTAACCCATCTGAAATACTAATTACAATTGGGAAGACGCATACTATTACAACTACTATAATTTTAGGTAATGCTCCAAAACCAAACCATATTATAAATAAAGGTGCTAAAGCTATAACTGGCACAGTTTGAGATACTACAAGCAGTGGATATAATCCCTTCTTTATAAATGGTACTAAATCCATTATTATTGCTAAAACAAGTGCTAATACTATAGCGATAATAAAACCTACTAAACTTTCATACAGTGTAGCTATAATATGTGGAAGCAGAGTATTAAAATCTTTAACTATTGCTTTAACAATGTCTGTAGGTGCTGGCATTATGTACTTTTCAACTCCACCTAACTCTATTACACCTTCCCATATAGCTAAAAAAACTAATAGGAAAACTAATGGCACTAACTTGTTACTAATTCTTTTTATTTTATTCAAAACTCCCCCTCCTTCTCTTTAGTATATTGATCAATACTATACTTTTCTGAAAAGTAAAAAAAGCATAGTACTTCCTAATCTGAAAATACTATGCGTTAGATAACTATTTATTATACATATTTTATCTTCCTACGTTGGCATTATCCAAATCAGGTCATGGGTCGAATAACTTATTCCTCTCAGGCTATCTCTTAAGCCTCCCCAGATAAATCTTTTCTTGTTTAATTTTACTATTTCATATTAACCCTTATTGCTTCATTAGTCAATAATTAATAATCATTGTCCATTAGTTTTCTCCAATTTTCCATTATTATAGACTTAATATCATCCCTTTTCAAAAGCTTAGAAATATCATTTACAACTCTCTTAACCTCACTTGGATATCCATAAACTCCATTAACCCACTCTAATGCTGTTGGCCCATCTGTTTCAGAAAGGAGTTTATCTAAAGGAATACGCTTTAACACCTCTTCTGTAACCTTAGAATATCCTATATCGACACTTATAGTAAAATAGCAGCCAAGCTTTATAAACTTATCTAATACGTCTAAATTTCCACTGTACCAATGAATAATAACTTTATTATAGCTATGTTCCTTCAAAATATTATAAATCTCTTCCTCTGCTCCTTTAGTATGAAGACAGACTATCTTTTTCCTCTTAATGCTTTCCTTCAATATAAACTTAAATATTTCTCTTTGCTTAGGAAAAGTACTCTTATCCTCAACCCAAACATAGTCTAATCCAATTTCACCAATAACCTTACTCTCTTCTATATATGGAATCAGCTCCTCTAACTCTCCAGAAAAACTTCCAGCACTCCATGGATGAATACCAAAACAAGGAATTATATATTCACTTCTCTTTCCATACTCCTCATTTAAAAGGTAACTATCTATATCCATACTATTAGCTAATGTAATAATTTTATTTTTATTTATATCCTCAATAGCTTTATCTATGTTTCCTTTAAAAGAATCTAAATGTGTATGACCATCTATGTACATAAAAAACCTCCTTTAGTTAGTGAATAGATAAGAGTGAATGGTGAATAGTTAAGGATAACTTTTCTAGCAAAAGGTTTTTAATCTTAAGCGCTTATCCGCCCTCACCAACCTAAAATAAAAATCTAAGCTAGCTACCAAAAGAAACAAAACTCTCACTTCTCCACTACCGACTCTTATAATATGAATACAGTCCTAAGGGATTGAATAAGTTCGTTTCAATTAACCTTCTTATCTTGATTATCTTAACTAACTCTTGTACCTTTTTACCTTTTCACCTTGCTTTTTACCTAAAAATAAAGAGAAACTGCAAAGCAATTTCTCATCCACATCTCTATTATCTAAAATTAGTATTTTAACAATAATAATATTATTGAAATAATACTAAATCCTAAACTAATAATCATTATATAATTTACACTTTGCTGAACTGTTAGTCCCTTTTCTTCAAGCCTATAGTGCATTTGACTTCTATCTGCTTGATAAACTGGCTTCCCTTCAGTGAATCTTTTAAATATAACAAAAAGGTTATCAAAAATAGGCACTGCCAAAGCTAATATTGGTATAAATAAACTCATTATTGTAGCTTGTTTAAATGCGCCATCAATAGCTATTATACTTAATAGAAATCCAATTACATTGGCTCCTGAATCTCCCATAAAAACCTTTGCTGGATACTTATTATACTTTAAAAATCCTAAAATTGCCCCTCCAAGTATAATTGATAATACTGCAGACTCTCCCTGTTTTAATACAATTGCTGCAACAAAGAAGGTCATTGATGATATTAAAGATATTCCTCCTGCTAGACCATCCATTCCATCAGACCAATTTATAACTGTAGTAACACCAAATATCCAGGTTATAGTTAATACAAATTGAACCCACTCAGGTAAAGATATATATATTCCAGTTAAAGGATTAGTAAAGCCCAAAAAAACTACGCCTGACTTATAAACTAAAATAGCTGCAAATATCTGTACTACTAATCTTGGATATATAGCAAATTCCTTTCCCTTAGATTTATAATAATCATCTACTAATCCAATTCCTAAGATTAAAGTAGTAGCTATAAATACCCATACATATTCACTATTCTTTATCCCTAACCATCTAAACATAATAAAGCTAACAATAAAGAAACCTAGGTAAATTCCTAAACCGCCACAAAGAGGTATCTCTCCCCTGTGCTTCTTCCTTTCTGTAGGTTTATCTGTAAATCCAACTTTTAAGGCAATTTTCATTAATTGAGGTATAACTAAATATACAATTAAGAAAGTTGCTAGCAATGCTATTATATAATGTTGTATATTAACTTGCATTATAAACTCTTCTCCTTAACGTTTTCTGTCATTATACTTTAAGGTCACAATACACTTAAGTGTATACTTACATAAGAATTATACTATTATGTAGTTTTTTAATCAATTACAAAAAAATTAATATTATATACCTTTCCATCTAAATAATACATTATTTTATATAATGCGCCTATACTTTTTTATAAAATAAAAGTATACTGCACATTACCTAATGGAAAATGTGCAGTACATATAATACTTTTATTTTATTTTATTTTTTAATATCTTAATTTCCTTTGAAAATTTACTATTAACTTGAGATTTTATATCTGCTAATATTTCATCTGATTTATTACCATTTTCTAACCCCTCATTAACTATATCGTCCCATAACTTAAATACAGCTTTATCTAAAGGAGTTACAGAATATTCTTGTGTCTTAGACATTAACTCTTCATAAACTCTTTGATCCTCTTGACCACCTAAAAATTCATTCTTATGTTTTAAGTTCTCTTCAACACCTCTAAAAGGCAAATATCCAGAAACATTTCCTAATCTATTTTTGTCATTATGTTTAAAAATATAATATTCTATAAACTTCCATGCTGCATATTTATTTCTACTGTTTTCGGGAATGGAAATAATTGATGCATTATTCCATCCATATGCTCCAAAAGGAAGAGCTGTAACTCTCCATTTACCTTTTTGCTCAGGCACTAAAGCCTCCAATTCACTAGCCCCCCATGAGCCTAAATATAACATAGCGAACTTATCTTCCTTCAACATTCTAATACCAGTATCTGACCAAATATCATTATAGGGTGAAATCCCTAAATTCCTTCCCTTCCTAGCTATTTCTATAGCTTCTTTAAATCTTTCATTATCTCTTTGATATTCTAAATTTTCATCAAAATACGCCATATCTGATGTTGAAATTCTTACAATATCACCAATCCATTGAACAATATATTTATCATCAGCCTTTAGTTTTTTTCCAATTTCTAACCAATTGTTAGCATCTCTCATAAATTCAGCTAATTCCTTTGGATTACTTGGAAATCCATAAGATTCCATTATATCAGCTCTGTAATACGTAACAATAGGAGCACTTGCAATAGGTAACCCCAACAATTTACTTTTATCTATAGACTTTCCCAATTCCCATAGTTCTTTATCATAGTCCTCTTTATATTGAGTAGCATTATATTTATCATCTAATAAATTTTCTAATCCACTAATTGAATTAAATTCTCCATATTCATTACTATCTATTATTAATATATCTGCATCCCCATTTTCCTTAATCATAGATTCTTTATATTTTAATTCGTATTCTTCATATGGAAAAGTACTTATTTTAACCTTTATATTAGGATTTTCCTTCTCAAACCCCTCTATTATTTCATCAAATCCTCCATAGTAAGACCAAAGTTGTAATTCAACAATGTCACTATCTACATTAGGCTTATCTATGTTATCACTATTATCTCCATTATTCATTCTCCCACAAGACACAAGAGATATAATAATACTCCCTAAAATTATTATGCTTAAATATGCTCTTAACCTTCTCAAACTATTTCCCCCTCTATTTATCTAATAGTTCCTTAACTTTATCTAAAGCAATAGGTTTGCTAAAATAATATCCTTGAAAATAATCACATCCCATTTTTTCTAAAAATAATTTTTCTTCCTTAACTTCTATTCCTTCTGCTACAACACTTAAATTCAAATCGTGTGCCAGTTCTAATATTAAATTTACTATTTTCCTTTTTTTATTGTTATTTAAAATATTTTTTATAAGCTCCATGTCAATTTTAACTTCATCTATAGGCAAAGAAGTTAATATATTTAAAGATGAGTATCCTTTACCAAAGTCATCCATAGAAGTTCTTATTCCTATCTCTTTAAATCGCTCTAATATTCGTTTTACTGTTGAAACATTTTTTATAAAAGTACTTTCAGTTATTTCAATTTTTAATAATTTAGGATTTATATTATTTTTATTAATACATCCTAATACTAAATCTAGGATATCATCATTAACAAAGTGTTTTGCTGATACGTTTGCTGAAATTGTGATGTTATTATATCCCTCATCTTGCAACATTCTAATAACTTTACAAACTTCGCTAATAACCCACCTATCAATTTCTAATATAACTTCAGACTCTTCTGCTATAGGAATAAATTTATCTGGAGGGACAATCCCAAGTCTATCATTTTTCCATCTTAAAAGTGCTTCAATCCCTCTAATTTTACCATCTTTAGCTGATACTTGTGGTTGATACTCTAGATATAATTCATTATTTTCAATTGCGTTTTTAACTTCTTTCTCTATAGTAGCTTTTTCATAGAACTCTTTCTTTAATGTATCATTAAATAAATATAATGAATTACCACCATTGCATTTAGATTCATACATTGCTATATCTGCATATTTTATTATTTTATCTATATCAGTTCCATCTTGTGGATATATACTAGCTCCAATACTTCCTGTTATTTTAACTGAAAATTTATCTTCTAAAATAAACTTTTCTTTAAATATTTCTACAGCTCTAATACCATCATTCTTTATTTCTTCTATACTATTTACTTTTGATACAATTACAAATTCGTCTCCACCTAATCTAAAAATATGATGCTTTTCATCTTGTAGACTCTTTAATCTTTCAGCTACTAACACTAATAACTTATCTCCAATATCATGTCCCATTGTGTCATTAATTGTTTTAAACCTATTTAAATCCATAAACATTACGCATATACTATTCTCACAATCTTTAATTTCATCTTTTAGATACTTTTTAAAGAAAAGTCTATTTGGTAGATTTGTTAATGAGTCATAGTAAGCTTGTCTATATAATTTATCTTGTGATTCTTTAAGTTTAATAAAGCTAACTCTTAAACTATTAACCATATTCTTTATATTATCTGTTAATAAGTCTATTTCCATAATACTACTTCTAGGCCACATAATAACTTCTTTACTATCTATCATTTTTAAAAAGTTAGTTGCATTATTATTAATTTTGTTAAAGTCATTTATTACTATACTAATTATCAACTTTCCTATTAACAAAATAAAAATACTAAATAAAACTAGGAATTTAAATTGTCCTATATACTCTTTTATTATTCTATCTTTATATATTATAATAGGAACCTCTACCATTAAATATAATCCCAGGTTTCCTATTTCAGATTCATATACAAAATACCCATCTGCCCATCTTTTATTATAGTCCATTGATATGTATCTTTTAGGTAGCAGTTCCCAAAAGTAATCAGACATGTTCTTTCTATCATACTCATCGTAATCCTCTATATATTTATCAGAATTTATAAAATCTATAATTATATTTCCTTTTTTATCTTTTATATGTACATTATGTTCTTTATAATTACATGATTTTTGAATAACATCTCCTAAATATCCTAACTCTATAACACCTAATAACTTTAAATTGTAAATTTTCTTTTCATCCCAATCGTCTATTTCATCAAATACACTATCATAAACTTCCTTTGCAGAAGTTAATGCAGTATTAGATATGTAATCATAACTATTTACCATATCGATAAATATGTTTATAATAAATGGAACTAATATAGCACCAGAAAGTATGTGGAAAATCATCCCCTTAAATTCAATCTTAAATTTTTCCCTATATATAAAATCTTTAATTACATATTCATAAATAACTTCTGCAATCAAAGTATTTAACATAGAGTTTACAGATAAGATTAATATGGGAAAATAATTATACTCTATAAACCCATCATATTTTTCTCCAACGAAAATTAAAATTATAGATAAAATAATAATTGATATCCAAAAGAAAAAATCTATTATTATAACCTTAACATTCTTATTTTTCTTTATAAAATAAATTATAAAAAGTACCTCACAAAAGCTTATAAAAACATAAACTATATTCCCATTAAATAACAGATCAAATATAGAGATAGTTAATGCTCCTATAACTGCTTTTTTAAATCCAAAAATAAAAAGGATAAGTAATAGAAAAATACTTGCAAACTCTATTATTATCCCAAAGAAAAGTTCAACTTTACTAATTTTTAATAAACATCCCAGCAATATAAGAATAATAAAAATACTTATTTCTTTTAGTTTCTTCTCTTTAGTGTTCCCCATTTTTATTCTCTTTCTTAGTTATTTTAAATGTTAAATCTCATTTACAATTGTACTATATTTTTCCTGTTAAAAAAAGTTTTTTCTTAACATTTTTATTCCAAATTCTTATATAAATTACAACTTATTTAAATTACATATAAACTTACTTATTTAAGTATATAATAAAAAAAGAGACACTTTCGTGTCTCTTTCTTCTATCCTCTTTGTTCAAGCATACTTTTAACTTTCATTAGTCTTGTTGTAGCTGATCTTTCATTTTCATCAAGCTTCATCCTAATATACTTAATAGTTTCTTGTAATTGAGGAATTGTCATATATTCAAGAGCATTAACTCTTCTTCTAGTCTTTTCTATCTCATCTGCCATAAGTTGGCATGACTTTTCTACTTCTGCAAGTTCTAGTAGTTTAGGAAGTATTCCATAAAGCTTAGCTATTGCATCATCTAGTTCTGAAGAAGTATTTGCAAAACCATAAGGATAAATGCTTCCCTCATCCCCCTCAAGTTGTCTCTTGAAGTTCATTACAGGTACATTTACACTCATAATGTTCTTTTCCCCTACTTCAACTGAAATATGCTCTTTAGGATATGCAACTGCTTCTTCTAAGAATTCTGAACTCATTACAGCTCTAGCCATAACAAAGTCTTTTAAAGAACCTTCTAATTGTCCTTCAACTTCTGCTCTTAGAGTATTGTTATATTTAACAAGGTTAATGAATTGTCTCATTAACTCATCTTGCTTATCCTTAAGAAGCTTATGACTTCTTGTAGATGTTGCTAACTTTTTCTTAAGTCTAGTAAGCTCCATTCTAGTAGGATTGACATTTAATTTTGCCATAGACTATTCTTCCTCTCTTGGCATATATTTTTCAAGGTATTCATCTCTAATTCTCTTAAGTTCAGTTCTAGGAAGCATCTTTAATAACTTCCATCCTAAATTTAATGTCTCTTCGATAGTTCTGTTTGTTTCAAATCCTTGTGAAACATACTCACTTTCAAAAGCTTCTGCAAACTTAGCAAGCTTCTTATCGGTATCAGATAATGCTGACTCTCCTAAGATTGCTGATAATTCTTTTGCTTGCTTACCTTGAGAATATGCTGAGAATAATTGGTTCATAGTATCTGCGTGGTCTTCTCTTGTCTTTCCTTTACCAATACCCTTATCCTTAAGTCTTGATAATGAAGGTAAAACATCAATTGGTGGTGTTACACCTTTCTTATATAATTCTCTTGAAAGAATTATTTGTCCCTCAGTAATGTATCCAGTTAAGTCTGGAATTGGGTGAGTCTTATCTTCTTCAGGCATTGTAAGTATTGGAATTTGTGTAATGGAACCTTCTTTACCTCTAAGTCTTCCTGCTCTTTCATATAATGTTGAAAGGTCAGTATATAAGTAACCCGGGTAACCTCTTCTACCTGGAACTTCCTTTCTAGCTGCAGATATTTCTCTTAGAGCTTCTGCATAGTTTGTGATATCTGTCATAATTACAAGAACGTGCATTCCTTTTTCATAAGCTAAGTATTCAGCTGCAGTTAATGCCATTCTTGGTGTAGCTATTCTTTCGATAGCTGGGTCAGATGCAAGGTTCATAAATAGAACTGATCTATCAATAGCACCTGTTGCCTTAAATTCATCTACGAAGAATTGAGCTTCTTCGAATGTTATACCTATAGCTGCAAATACAACTGCAAACTTAGAGTCAGAATTTAAAACTTTTGCTTGTCTTGCGATTTGTGCAGCTAGTTGTGCGTGAGGTAATCCTGATGCAGAGAACACTGGTAACTTTTGTCCTCTAACTAGAGTATTTAATCCGTCAATAGCAGAGATACCAGTTTGAATAAATTCTGATGGATAATCTCTAGCCATTGGGTTTATAGCTTCACCATTTATATCTACTCTCTTTTCAGGAATTATGTTTGGACCGTCATCATTTGGTCTACCCATTCCATCAAAGACTCTTCCTAACATATCTTCTGATACACCAAGTTCAAGTGGTCTACCTAAGAATTTAACCTTAGTTTCCTTTAAGTTAATTCCTGTAGAACCTTCGAAGATCTGTACCATAGCTCTTGAACCATTAACTTCAAGAACCTTACCTCTTCTCATTTCACCAGTGTGAAGTTTAATTTCAACTAATTCATCGAACTTAACACCTTCAACACCTTCAACAACCATTAAAGGTCCAACTACTTCAGTAACTGTTTTATATTCCTTAAGCATCTAGAACCCCTCCTTCGCTGATTAACTTATCGATCTCAGCTTTTAGGTCAATGCTGATTTGATCTATCTTGTTTAATTCTTCTTCGTGGATGTACTTACTTCTTGCAATTCTATCTCTTATTTCATCAAGAGCTAAAATTTTATTTAAGTAAACACCAGCTTCTAAAGCTCTTTCTGCTTCAACCTTGAATGATAATATAAGCTTTAACATCTTATATTGCTTATCTAATGAAGCATAAGTATCAACTTCATGGAAAGCATTTTGTTGTAAATAATCTTCTCTGATTGATTTAGCAACTTCTAGCTTTAATCTATCCTTTTCTGATAACGCATCAATACCAACAAGTCTTACAATTTCTTGAAGGTTAGCTTCTTCTTGTAGAAGTGACATAGCTTCAACTCTTAATCTTGACCAGTCCTCTGATACATTTTCGTTCATCCAATTATCAACCTTATCTTCATATAATGAGTATGAAGTTAACCAGTTAACTGATGGGAAGTGTCTTTGATAAGCAAGTTGTGCATCTAATCCCCAGAATACCTTAACTATTCTAAGTGTAGATTGTGTAACTGGCTCAGAAATATCTCCTCCTGGAGGTGATACTGCACCGATAGCAGTAATAGCTCCTTCTCTTCCATCTTTACCTAAGCAAATAACCTTACCAGCTCTTTCATAATAGTCAGCAAGTCTTGATCCTAGGTAAGCTGGGTATCCTTCATCACCAGGCATTTCTTCAAGTCTACCAGACATTTCTCTTAGAGCTTCTGCCCATCTTGAAGTTGAGTCAGCCATAATTGATACTGAGTAACCCATATCTCTGAAATACTCTGCAATTGTGATACCAGTATAGATAGAAGCTTCTCTAGCAGCAACTGGCATGTTAGAAGTATTTGCTATAAGAACTGTTCTTTTCATTAAGCTTTCTCCAGTTCTTGGGTCCTTTAGTTCTGGGAATTCGTTAATAACGTCTGTCATTTCGTTACCACGTTCACCACAACCAACATAAACAACTATTTCAGTGTCTCCCCATTTAGCAATTTGGTGTTGTACAACTGTTTTACCAGCTCCGAATGGTCCTGGTACTGCTGCTGCACCACCCTTAGCAACTGGGAAGAATGTATCTATAACTCTTTGTCCTGTAACCATTGGAGCTACTGGATTAAGTTTTGATGCATATGGTCTACCTTTTCTTACTGGCCACTTTTGCATTAATTTAACTTCTTTATCACCATTTTCAGTTTCTACAACACAAACTGTTTCTTCAACAGTGAATTCACCTTCATTTATGCTCTTAACCTTACCTGAAATTCCGTAAGGAACCATTATCTTATGAAGAACAACTGTAGTTTCTTGAACTGTTCCTATTACATCACCAGCAGAAACCTCATCTCCTACTTTAACTACAGGTGTAAATCCCCACTTCTTTTCTCTATTTAATGATGGAACAGATACACCTTTTGTTAAGAAGCTAGATTGTGCTGCTTCCATAAATGCATCTAGAGGTCTTTGGATTCCATCAAACATTGATTCTATTAGACCAGGTCCAAGTTCAACTGAAAGTGGTTCTCCAGTTGTTACAACTGGGTCCCCAGGACCTATACCAGATGTTTCTTCATATACTTGGATAGATGCCTTATCTCCTCTCATTTCGATAATTTCTCCGACAAGACCCTTATGTCCAACCTTACATACGTCATATATATTAGCTTCATCCATACCTTCAGCAACTACTAAAGGTCCAGAAACTTTAATTATCTTTCCGGTCTTCAAACTTACCAACCTACCTTCCTATAAAATATTAACGCCTACAGCTTTTTCAACGTTATCGCTAATTCTTTGCATACCTATATTTAATGTTCCTTGATTGCTTGGAATTAATATTACAGCAGGAAGTACCTCTCTATTGTATCTCTCAATAGTTTCTTCTATATCCTTTGCAACTTGTTCAGTCACAAATATTACTGCATAATTATTCATTGCTAATCTATCAATAGTTTTTCTTGCTTCATCAGCTTCAACTACTGGGAAAACATCAATTCCTAGAGCTTTGAAAGCTAAAACTGAATCTTTATCTCCAACCACTCCAATTTTCTTAAACATAAATATCACGCAGCCTTTCTCTTATTACTTCCTCAGCAATATTATTAAGCTTGCCAACCATTATAATTCTAACTACTTTAATTTCTGTCTCCTTAGCATAAATATATGCTAGTAAAGGCTCTCCTCCAAATGGAATCATCTTAGCTTCCTTCATCATATTCATGATATAGTTATCTACTAACTTCTCTAAAACTCCAGCTGACCCACTCTTTGTATAGTCTTCAACACCATTCTTAAGTACATCTGCATAATCAGTATGGCTTAACTTACTAAAAATATTTTCATTAGCATCATTAAGCAGTGATACTAATACATCCTTATCAATCTTTCCACCATCAATTAATACAGATAATAAGAATTCTCTACCTTTATTTTGTTTTTTTACTCTTAAAAGAGTTTTTACATTAGTTAAATCTATTTGAGCTTTAACATATCTTTCTGTAAAGGTATCATTCAATTCTTTAGCAACATGCTTCATTTCTTCAAACATATATTTATCTAAAATAACATCAATTCTTTGAGGGTCCTTCTTAGAGTTAAAATCATTTATAGCTTCTTCCACTGCTTCTCTCATAATTGGATTTAAATCGCCAAAGCTATTTGTTTCTATAATTACCTTTAGCTTTGATGCTTCTATTGATCCAACATGTATTAACATATTAGAGAAATCTTTTTGTAGAAACATTCCCTTAAGAATTACTTTTATATTATGATAGTCATACTTCATACTCATGATATCAACTAACTCTTTACAAGGAGTCATGTCATACATCTCATGATATACTCTCTTAAGTTCATCACTTAGTACACCCTCATAATCTTCTGCTCTTTTTGCACCACTCATAACATTTGAATACTCAGTTTCCTGAAGTACTCTTAATGCTTCATCAGCAGATTTAGAATCTATCATTCTATCTAACTTGGCTTTATCAAGGAGTCTGGTTTCTAATACTCTAAGTCTTGGTATAACTTGAGTAAATTGCATTATATCCATTACTTATCCTCCTTAATTAAATAATTCATTTGCCACTTCAAACTCTAATTCATCCTTTAATGAGCTTACTAAAGCTTCAAAAGTATTATTTATTTCTATTCCACCTTTTTCAAGGATAAATCCACCCTTAAAGTTACCTACTTCTGTGCTTATAGTTAATAAACCTTTTTTACCTTTTGAAGTAAGTTCTTTATTTATATCAACTAATAATGTGTTATCAACTAAACTCTTACCTTTTTCATTTAGAATTAGCTTTTCATCTCCAGCTATCCCAAGTGTAAGAATACTTTCTTTAATAAAAGTTTTATATTCTACATCGCTTAAGTTGCATAATTCATCAATACTTTTATTAAATACTTCTTCAATGATAGCTTGCTTAGCCTTAAGTTTTTCATTTCTAGCCTTTAATTCAGCTCCAGAAATAACTCTTTCTTTTCTTGTTTGAGCTTCGCTTTTTGCCTTCTCTATCATTTCAGCTTCTAGTGCCTTAGCTTCTTTGTTTCTTTTTTCAATTATAGAAGCTTTTTCACTTTCAGCCTTAGCTAAAATACTGTCCTTTCTTTCTTCTGCATCCTTAAGGATTTTAGAAGTCAGATTACTTATATTTGACATAGCTTCACTTCCCCAATCCTAGAATAATTGAACTACTAACATGATTGATATAACGAATCCTAATAGTGCATATGTTTCAACCATTGCTGTTAAAACGATACCCTTTGTGTTATGTTCTGGCTTTTTAGCTAAGATTTGAACTGCAGAAGCTGCTGCTTTACCTTGTGCTATACCTGAGAATAAACCTGCTATACCAACTGGTAAACATGCACATAATAAGTACATACCTTGTGCTAATGTTGTAGTAGTACTTAATTGGAATAATACCATTAACCCAACAACGAAACCATAAAGACCTTGTGTACCTGGTAATAATTCAAGAATTAAAGCCTTACCAAACTTTTCTGGTTGTTCTGTAAGTAATCCAGAAACCGCTTGACCTGCTATACCAACACCCTTAGCTGAACCTATACCTGATAAACCTACTGCTAATGCAACACCTAAGCCTCCTAAAACGAAGCCACCAAAATTTTCTGATAAATATTGAATCCAAGTCATTTCCATTATAAAAATCCTCCTAATCTTTCTTTACATTAATGTATTTATTTTGTGTCTTAAATGGAGAGAATGCCTTTCCTCCACCTTCATAGAATTTTCCAAAGTATTCAACATACTGTAATCTACAAGTATGAACATATGCTCCAAGTAAGCCTAACGCAAGGTTAAATATATGACCAAATACGAATATTACAGGTGCAAATAAAATTCCTGCAACTCCAGGAATCATACCCATTATCATGTTAAATGCTCCTGCAAGTGATCCACCTGCAAGACCAAGTGCCATAAGTCTTGTATATGAAACTAAGTCTCCAACATAGCCTGTAATACCATAAAGTGCATACGCACCTTGACCTAATTGTGCTCCTCTTGTTTTTTCTTCTCTACCACCTGTTAATACAATTACAATCATACCAAAAATCATAAATCCGATTGCTATATTTTTAACTAATGGTGATAAACCTAACATACCTGAACCTAAAACTAAAGCTACTGATACTAAAGTAATTACCCAAGCCCCTACATCATAGAAGGCATCCTTAGGTTTTCCTGCCCTAAGTAACATGTATGCTTTAATTCCTAAACCAAAGAATATTTGAACTGCTCCAAATATTACAGAAACAATTAATATGGTTGTAACATCCTTATTAGGATCTACTAATCTCCAAGGCATTTCTATAATACCTCCAAAGAATGAACCATAAAGTATTCCAAATCCAATAATAGGGTAACTTAAGTAATAGAAGAACTTAGCAAACTTTCTTGTTCCCTCATCTAAATTAAAGGCCTTAAGTGCCACTAAGGTTACTATTAATTGAAGTAATCCATATCCTATATCCGCTACCATCATACCAAAGAATAATAAGTAGAATGGTGTAACAAACGGAGTTGGGTCTATTTCATCATATCTAGGAGTAGCATACATCTCAGTAATATTTTCAAATGAACTATTCAATTCATTATTCTTAAGTTTTACTGGAACCTTATCTATTTCTTCATCTTTAACATCTTCAAATGTTAAATAATAATCTTCTCCTAAAGCTTCTTTTATGATAGCTTCTAATTTTTGATTCTCTTCAACTGCTAACCAACCTTGAAGGACAGTAATATTTTCTGTTCTCAAGAAATTACTTATAGCATTTTTTCTATCTACAAGGTTTGTATAATATTCATTAGCAGCTTCTAACTTATGATATCCTGCTTCAAAACCAGACAATTCTTCTTGAACAAAGAACTTCTTTGAATCTAGTTTAGCTATTGTATCCATATTGTCATGCATGACTTTAATTGGCGTTTCTTTTATATCTGTCTTAAATTGACTAAAGCCAAACCCTCTTAACTTGTCACTTACTTCCTCTTTATGCTCTTCTCCGCATATTACTAAGAAAAACATATCCTGATTGTTTCTAGATATAATTTCTAGATAATAATCATTCATTTCAGCAACTAAAGTATCTTCATACTGCTTTGGTACACTTCCTATGAAATAAGGAGTTTTAATTGAAGATAATTCTTCAAATGAAACATCTAAACCTTCCCATGGTCTTAAGGATTCAACAATAGATTGTAGTTTAGTTTTTTCGCCTTCTAAACTTGCTATTACCTCTTCCTTTTCTTTAACTTTCTTATAAACTTCTTCCCAATTATTACTCATAACTTCTGTTTCAAGTTCTTTTAAAGTTAATTGTCTTTTTCCTTCCTTCATAGCCTTTAGTGCTGACTTTTGAGGAATATAATCTTTTAGAAATTCAAGGGCAAATTTAGTCATAGATAACTTTTCTTCACACCCTGCAAACTCTGAATCATCTCTATCCTTTGAAAGGTCACTAAATACTTCATTTTCTTCTAAAAACGAAGCATCTTGAAGATTTACAAATTCAGTTTCTGCAAATCCCTGTAATCTTTCTAGAATTCTCGTTTTTTGTGATTCAAAGGCAAGCAAAGTGAATTTATTCATCTTAACAATTGCCATTTACTTTCACAATCCTCTCAACTACTAATTTAACAGCATTATTCTTTTTATCATCAGAGATATTATAAATATTCTCAGACTCTTGCTTTCCTTTTTCTAAAATAGGCTCAGCCACCTTATTACCTTCTGCTAAAGCATTTTCCATGACTCTATTACATTCTTCCTTTGCAGCACTAATTACCTCATTATATTTTTGTTCTGCTTCATCTGAAGCTTTTTGAACAATTTCTTTAGATTTTAATGTTGCTTCTTTAATCATTTCATCAGCTTTTGCTTCTGCACTTTTAATCTCATTTATTGCTTCTAATGCCAAAAATATCACCACCTTTATGCACACCATGTAATAAAATATGAATAAAATATGAATTAGTACTTTATATAGTATTAATTACTTTTTACCATTTCTATTATACACTGTTTTAAGAGTTTTTCAACACCTTTATTATTTGATTGTTCATATTTTGTTACATTTTTCGATATTTGTAAACAATATCAACATTGAAAACTCTACCATCTTAAATTTGGATATATCAATTAAATTTTTATAATTTCACAATTGTTACCAACTAAATAAAAGCATTCCTTTTTTATAATTTTTCCTGTATTCAAGTACTCACTCATATCTATATCAAACTTTTCAATTTGGTAATCTTTAAATGAATATCTTTCTCTAAGTTCATCCTTTATTTGAAGTTCCAATTGTTTATCTATATTTGATTTAATAAAATCAGGCATTCCTCTTCTTTTATTAAAAGATAGATAATCATATTTAATAATATCTTTAAGATAGCTTTCATCACCCTTTAATATTTCCATATTAAAATCTAAAAATACCTTATAATATTCTGTATTTCCTATATTTCTATTAAAATATCCTCTTGCCTCAAAAAAATTCCCTAAATCATAAAAGAAATCAAAAGGTGTTTCATACTTTTCATAGAAAAATTTCAATGTATTGTTAAATTTTTGACTGTTATAATATTTATCGACCATTTCTTCTACCTTTTTTAGCCTAATCATTTCTTTATATGAAACTTTATCTGTTTTTATTATTTCATAAGGAGGATATGGAGAATAAACCATCCCATATTTTTCTGCTTCTTCCCTCATAGAAGAACCTTTTAATAACTTTAAAAATCCTAGTTGTATTTCCTCTGGTCTTATGCTATGAACATCATTAAAAGATCTTCTAAATGATTCATAATCCTCCCCTGGAAGACCTGCAATTAAGTCTAAATGTTGCTTTATATTTCTAATAGAAAGAAGTTCAATAACCTTTTCCTTTATATCACTAAAGTTAACAAATCTATTTATATTTCTTAAAACATCATCATTAGTAGTCTGTACTCCTACTTCAAATTGGAATCTTCCTTCTGGTGCATTTCTCAAAAGCTCAATTTCTTCTTTCTTTAAAATATCAGCTGATATTTCAAAATGGAACTGAGTTTTTGTATCTTGATTAATTAAAAAATCCCAAATAGCCATTGAATATTTATGGTTACAATTAAAGGTTCTATCTACAAACTTAACCAACCTAACACCTTTATCAATAAAGAACTGAAGTTCTGATAAAACTCTCTCTATAGAATGAAATCTTACCCCATGAGTAGTTGATGATAAGCAATATTTACAATTGAAAGGACAGCCTCTGCTTCCTTCGTAATAAACTATTTTATTGCTTAAATCCTCCTCTTCCTCATAAGGAAATACAATCTCATCCATAGACATTAGTGGTCTACTTGCATTCGATAGAACCTTATTATTTACTTTATAATGTAATCCTCTTATATCCTCTATTTCTCTTAATCCAAGCTTATATTCTACAAACTCTCTATAAGTTTTTTCACCTTCTCCTTCAATTACATAGTCACCTTTAAACTGACTAAGGAAAACCCTACTATCATAAGAAACTTCAGGGCCTCCATAAAGCACCTCAATATTAGGATCTACAAGCTTTATAAGATTAGAAATCCTTTCAATCATTTCTACATTCCATATGTAAGTTGAAAATGCCACTACATCTGCTTTTTCTCTTATTATTTCTTTAAGGATATTTTCTTCTCTATCATTTATTGAAAACTCCTTTATTGCACACTCATATGGCATATCCTTTGTAAATGCTCTTAAATATCTAACAGCCAAGTTACTGTGAACAAACTTCGAATTTAAAGCTGTAAGTAAAATTTTCATTATTATTCCTCCTAAAGTTAATCAATTATTTTCTTTGCTTTAATAAAGAAAATATCTTCCCAAACTTTAGTTTCTTCTATTTTGCAATATTTTTCAAGGATTTTTTTAACTTCCTCGAAAGAACATGTTAATAAAGGATTATAATTTTTAAATTCTATTTCTTTTACTTTTTCATTTGGAAGAATAACCTTAACTTTATTATCTATTATTTTTCCTCTTTCCTTATTAATATCCCATACATATATATCTCCATCCTTATTTAAATATTGAGATATCTCTTTTATTATTCTCTCCTTTTTTCTGCTTCCCCACACTTTATTTAAATTAAAAAAAAATGTGCAAGCTCCATATTTCCTATGCTTTAACAAATTCTTATTCTCTCCATCTACATAATCTACAGATATTTCATCATCTATCTCTTTTGAAATGTTATATATTATTCCTGTTATGTCTCCAGCAACATCTAATATATCTCCTTCAATAACTATATCTTTCATATTTATAACCAATGTTTTTCCCATAAAATCACCTCTCAAAATTATATTACCATAATTTTACATAATGTAAAACTAATATAACTCCAATTGTTTCTTTTTTACAAACTAACAAATAAAGGAACCAAAGCAGTAGCTAGGTCCCCTTATCAATTACTTTATTCCTTTTTTTTACTCATTTTATACACAAATATCATTAATATTGCAAAAGCCAATAAAAATACAAATACCCATACTATAACAGGTAATGTAAATCCAAGGATACCTTCCTTAGCTTTTATATTATAAACGCACCCAATTCCACTATCTAAAATTAAAAATTCATTGCCATTAAAAATAATATCTTCCACGAAACTCTCATTACTTACCTTAAGAACTTTTTTATATACATTATTCTTATCTAAGGCTCCTATAACATTTTCACTCTTATCCCAAAATACCATTGTGTCCTTACCAAAAACTAACCCGTTTTTATCTATAGCTAACTCTTTCAAAGAATCAACTGAGGTATGTTGATAACTTGGTCCAAGAGGCGACTTCTTTGGATATGTTTTAAGTAATGGCTTTATTATTTCATCACCTTTAAATCTAGGAGAAGAGATATTATCCCCTCCACTAAAATCAGGGAATCCATACCATTCGTTCTTTTTTAGTTCATATATATAGTCCTTGTCCCTTTTTACAGGTCTTATTCCCTCATCCTTCATTCCACTAAAAATAGCCATAATATTATTTTCGGAATTAATATCAATACCAGATATTCCTCTAATTCCACAAGCATAAAGTTCTAATGACCCACTTTCTAATGAAATCTTATAAACAGTTCCATTACCTATAGGAGAACTTTTAATCCCCTCCCCCTGTTCAGATTTTATCCCATTACCTTTAAAAGCTCCTGTACCATCAATATTTATGCCATTTAAAGTTAACTCTATTGGAGTTCTATCAAAATTATCTCCCTCTGATATTCCAGAGTTAGTTACCGATCCTATTGTTATATATGATTCCTTATCAGTAATTAATAGTTTTCTATCTATTCCATTTCCTCCTAGAGGAATATTATCAATTAATACCTGTACAGTATTGTTACTTAACAAAAATTTATTTAATCTGCTATCAGAAATAAAATATAAAGCTCCATCCTTATAGGCTAAATCCTCAATCTTTAAGTTCTTATCCTTATAAATAAGCTTTTCCTTACCATCATTATCAATTTGTTTAATAGAATCATCAAATGCTATGTACATAATACCATTCTCATCTAAGGCTATAGCTCTAGAGTTTTCTACTCCTTTTGTTATTATAGTACAATCTATATCATCCTTAAGAATGTCCAAATTATATTTATCTGACACTTTATAAGTAATAAAAGCTAACGTAACTATAATTATAGACATCAAACAAAACTTAAGAAATTTCTTCATAACTATCCCCCTCAACATCCCTCTATAAATTTATATTTTTTTAACCCCAAAATATAACCCTATTATTGAAAATTATATTCTTAATGCTATACTAGAAGATAATCATTATTAAAGGAGGAAAATTTATGAAAGACCCACGATTTACTAAACTAGCCCACAACTTAATAAATTATTCCTGTAGGCTTAAAAAGGGAGAAAAAGTTTTAATAGAAGGTATAGGTGATTGCGAGGCATTAGTTAAAGAACTAGTTAAAGAAGCTTATAAAGCAAAAGCTATACCTCTAGTTACATTAAAAAATAAAGAAGTAGATAGAGAAATTTTAATGGGAGCTTCTAAAGAACAGTTAGAATTAATGGCTAAATATGAAGCTGCTAGAATGTCAGATATGGATGCTTACATAGGAATAAGAGCAGGACAAAACTCTGCTGAAACTTCAGATGTCCCATCAGAAAAACTTTCTTTATATAGTAAATATTTTGCTAACCCAGTTCATGGAGAAATTAGAGTTCCTAAAACTAGATGGGTTGTTTTAAGATACCCTAACTACTCAATGGCTCAAGCTGCAAATATGAGTACAGAAGCTTTTGAAGATTATTACTTTAATGTTTGTAACTTAGACTACTCAAAAATGTCTGAAGCTATGGATAAATTAGTAGCTTTAATGGATAGAACTGATAAAGTTAGATTAACAGCTGAAGGTACAGATTTAACTTTCTCAATAAAGGATATTCCTGCAATTAAATGTGCTGGAGAAGCTAACATTCCTGATGGTGAAGTTTATACAGCTCCTGTTAAGAACTCTGTTAATGGTACAATAACATATAACACTCCATCACTTAGAGAAGGATTTACATATGAAAATGTAAAACTTACTTTCAAAGATGGAAAGATTGTTGAAGCTACAGCTAATGATACTGAAAGAATCAACAAGGTGTTTAATATTGATGAAGGAGCAAGATATGTTGGTGAGTTTGCTATAGGTGTTAATCCTTACATACTAGAACCAATGAAAGATACTTTATTCGATGAAAAGATAACTGGTTCTATCCACTTTACACCAGGTGCTTCTTATGATGATGCCTTTAATGGAAATAAATCTGCTCTTCATTGGGATCTAGTTCTTATACAAAGACATGAATACGGTGGAGGAGAAATTTACTTTGATGATGTTTTAATAAGAAAAGATGGACTATTTGTAATAGACGAATTAAAATGTTTGAACCCAGAAAATCTTATATAAATAAAAGAGCTCTGCTTTTTGCAGGGCTTTTCATTTTAATCTATTGAATTTTACAACTCACAAACTAATATTCATATCTAGATATCCTAATTAGCCAATTCCCTTTCAAATAATGATATATTTATATATTGTTATATTTATAT